>ENA-ORNY01000049-ORNY01000049.1-human-gut-metagenome-genome-assembly--contig:-NODE-49-length-96532-cov-23.126880_pt1 | contig 96532 bp, 150 predicted proteins | sample MGYA00242122_ERZ509036 | MGnify/ENA primary metagenome ERZ509036 (study PRJEB26280, sample SAMEA2338696) | human gut metagenome | biome: human gut; feature: human-associated habitat; material: faeces... | reverse complement strand
CAACACTCATATTATTGGCTTAGCCTCCGGTGCAGTGTTGTTAGATTCCATCCGGTATATTATTGAAACCACGAGGTTGAACATTGTTAATTATCAATTATTACGCAGCTACGTTAACGTCTGCATTATTTTCAATCTCTGTATCTTCAGCATCACAATACAATATACCGCATGACAACGGATTTCTTAACATGATACCCTCTTCGCCAAGGAAGTGTACCTGGTAACCATCACGACTGTTAGAACGCATAGTATTGATGTTATTTGCATAACCATTTGGCAATACAGAACCACCTGTACACCATTGAACAAATTCGCGACCCTTACGACAAACCTTAACAACATTTGCCTGACCATCACGTGTACCGAGATCAACAAATAAGAATGTATAAGACATCAATGGCTTGCCAGTAATTGGATGCAACTGACGGAAGAGTTCCATATTGTCAAACAATGCGCAACGCTTCAATGTTAATTCTATACCATTAAGCATCTTATAAGTTGTAAACTGACCACCAAGTGTCAACTCCTGACCAGAACCAGTAATAAACTTAGTATCAATAAGAGTATAGCTTGCAGCCTTCTCCTTCAATACGCGGTCGAATTCTCTCATACCCATCTCTCCGGTCAATGCGATAAACTTACGTTCGTTAGTACCAAGCATATTATAGCAGAGGTCAAACAAATAATCTTCGAGGAGTTCTGCTGTTAATGTTGTGTAATAACGAACATTAGAAGGAGAAATCTGCTCGAACAAACCAGCACTTATAGCTACAGGTCGTCCATTTGTTCCCTTAAGATTGTAAGTGCCATCTGAGTTGCGGCTAGAATGAGCGAAGAGCAACATCTTCTCTTCACGACGCTTCCACTCACGAAGAGCAATCCAGTACTGATAATCTGACCACAGATAAGATGTCTTACCAGTCTCTGGATCTTTCAATGCGATAGCGAGCACTGTAGAATATGCATCACCAGTGATATCGTAAGAAAGGCGAAGAGTCATAAGATTATTACGCATCTTAAATGGAGTCTGATAGTTGATTATATCTGCCTCATCACTATACTCTTCATAAGCAGAACCAATGCGGCTTACCTGGCGACCAGGAAGAAGATACTCTGTAGGAATGTAAGAACCAGCAAATCCATCAGCAACATAACATTCATACACCCATGTAGAACCGTCTTGATAAGGATGTCCGCTGATACGAACCTGGAAATCAATATTGTCAAAAGAAAGAACTGCGCCAGGGCCAAAATATCTTTCTTCAAGACCGAGATAAATAGGACTATTGTTTATACCTGGAGTAATGCTATCAGAAGCGCTTGTAATAGTCTGTCCATTATATTTAGCGTAACGAATGTTAACAGCGTGCTCAGAATCGATCATAACAGACCATTCGTATTCACGGTTTTCAATAGTCATAGTCTTACCAAGACCACCAGTAATCAAATCGATAGCGGTTGATACGCCATCATCCTTAGTACCGAACACCAAAGACAAAAGTCCGCTAATTTCATGAGGCTTTGTCAAAAGTGCATTAGAAATCATATTTTCATCAACTAAGTCGCTAAAACGACGTCCGCGATAAAGCTGAAGATTATTTAAAAGTGTATTATTCATAAATTAATAAATTGTCATTTATCAGCCAAACAACCTTGACGCAATGTCTATGGCTGAACGTTTTGTTTCACCTACATTCTGAGACGAACGATTTTTGCTAGAATGTCTCAGCATTTTACGAAGTTTTGTAACAGCATCTGTATTACCTTTCTTTTCGGCGCCACTAATTAAAGCATCACCCTTCATTGTAAAGTAAGCAGATTCTATAAGATTATTAACCATATTACTATTAAAGTCTTTTTGGTATTGAGTAAGACCATTTTCGTCAGTCCTAGTAATATAGTCCATAAGAGCCGCTCTATCTTCCTTTGGAACGTTTATACCACGAATTTGAGTAAGATTACTTATAGAATTGCTAAGGTCTGATGAGAACTGCTATAATTGTTGCTGTTGCTGTTCGTATGCTTGCTGCTGTGCAATTTGTTGCTATTCAAGTTCATGCTGCTTATATATTTTTAACTGAGATACAGCATCTTGAGCTTCGCCTTCAAGCATATCGGCATCCATATAGCGATCAATTTTTTTCTTTATTTGGTCAGCATTATATCCCTGCAATTGAAGGTATTCTGATACTATTGCTTTTTGATTCGATTCGTCTTCCATATCAAGCATGTCATATTGTATTTCTTGAGACAGGCCAGTATAAAAGTCGTCAAACTGTCCACCATTTTTAATGTATTCGTCTAACTATTTGACTCTTGGGTCAGAATATTGAGGTTTGCTGTTTTCTTCAACAAGCTGAGTCATATAATCAACGACGCCATCAACAGTGTTTGGTTTGTTCTTATCGTCTACTTGCCAATGCATAGCTTCGGCGAACGCGTCAAAAAAAGCTGTAACCTAATTAGATTCATTCTAATCCACTTCTTCGGTTTCGCCTTGTTCGTCATCGCTATCGTCCGATTCAGATGAATCGTTATTGTCATTATTTAATACATTCTCTGGAATTTCGCTATCATCATTAGAATATGGATTTTCCACAGAATCTTTCATATCGCCCTCAGCATCATCTGCTGGATCTTCATTTGTATTATCACCATCCGTTATAATAGTTCCGTCGAAAATATTATCGACATTAGTAGCGGACTCATCGATGCCATTTTGTTCTGGATTAGAAAATCCAGCCTGTTCGAGAGCCGCATCTATTATAGATGTTGTATTCTTCTTTTTCATAATTAATTACGAGTTAAGTTTTACTATTTTGTACGCTTTAGTGTGCGTTATTTTTATACTCGTTCAAATCATGCATTGTTGATACAGTATCATCCACTCTATCAAATGGATTTACTGCATCAATTGCAGATTTGCGCGCAATTGATTTTTGTTTATTAAGCCTTGCTACAATACGCCTTTCTCTACCTCTAGATAATGCACGTGCGGCAGCCGCCGCCTTCCGTTCCTTACGAAGCTAATTTAGATATTTAAAGGCTTTAAGAGTAGCTTTTACACCAGTGCTAGCAGCACCAAATGTTGCAAGATCAGCAGTTGTGCTCAATAATGCCAATCCTATATTTTCAAAAGATGGGTTTTTTACAGCGTCTTTAATATCGAGATATGCACCAACGCCAGGCGTCAGTTGTGCCGCCAAATTTGCTACCTATTGCGCTTTATCGCCCCCACCGAGGCGCGCAACCAAATCTCCAGCGAAATTATTATCAGTACCAGTAGCAAACATCGGTATAGATTTCCCAAAATCATATAGCATTTCAACAGGATAATCTTCAGCCATCTTTAAATATCTCTTAGTACGTTCCGGGTTAAAGTATTTAGATTTAATTCGATCGCCAACATAATATTTACGCCAATTTTTAGACCACATACCTCCAATAATTCCTTCTGGATTATTTTCAGATTTTTTACCACTAAAAATACTTTCATTAGAGAATGTTGGATGATATGCTGTCTTATATTTATCAGAGAAATGCATATTTCCGCTAGGATCTGTTAGTTCATCATTATCATAAGCATCTTTATACTTGTATGTGTTATCATTCATCATCTATAACAACATTGTATCAATATCTAGCTTATTACCTTTTTCATCGCGCCAAGCATGATCAGAATTCTGTATTTTCTAAGCAGCATTTGATAATACATCAACGTATCCACCAAAATCCTTTCCTTTATCGTATTGCTACATATTTTGCATATACTCTTGAGGAGTAGAATATTGCAACTAGTTCAAATTTTGCATTAGTTGGCCACGCAAGTTATCAAATGTGTTTGGCTACACAAATTGATTAAACTTTTGACGCTAAGTGATTATGTCGGCAGGAGTTAATATGGCTGATGTTGATGGGTTTGGCTCAACAAATGTGGCATCCGGTTTCTGCTATAATCTTTGCTAAATACTCTAATCGAGATGAGTGCTACTTTTGCGAATATTATTTAAATTATAATCGCGCATATACTTTTCCAATGTTCTCATGTTGCGAAGCTAACTGGAATAGTGATCATACGAATCCTCATAATATCCGTACTTTTTCAAGGCTTTAGCATAATCATTTATATTTTTAGCATTCTATATATCCCGTCTCCGCAAAAACCAAGATCCATAATCGTTAATAAAATCCTAATCTGTCTTATAATTTCTGTATTTACCATTTCCGGTATAACCGTACCCTCCATAATTGTGGTGTGTTCTTGCTAGAGATGAATTCCCATAATTAGATTCGTAAGCAAGCTATTTCATCATATGATCAACCAAATAGTTCGGAAGTTTGTTTTTTCTACCATAGTCAATCAGTAGCGGGTACATTCTATTAATAAATGATTGATATTTATTCATTATCTAAACGATTTTCTAGTTACTTTTTCATCAGTTCTTTTACCTTTATCCCTATTCTTTGATGGATTCTTACCAGAAATATATACTGGGCGAATTGCTTTAAATTTCTATTCGCCTCGTTTTCCAATAACTTCCGAATGAATGATTTTTTCAATCGGCTTATTAATAGTATAATTTTTAGATGGGGCTTCATTTCCAATTACGACATCTTTATTAAATGTTTCCAGATCATATCTTGGAAGTACCCCTCGTTCTTTTAGAAATGCAGACAATCTATTATAATTGTGTAAATATTTATATTGATTTATTAAAGATCTTTTTGTTGGAGTAGGTTTTTTGTTAGCAAGTTTGTAAGCTTCATCTTTATACTATCTTACGGCTTTCATAATAATCTTCTTCTCATCAATATATTTCTAATTTCCACTAAATTTTACAGCTCTAAATTGCTTGTCAGAAATTAAACCGTTCACCTTCATATACATTAATAACTGGAATTTTCTGTCTGGGTTCTAAGAACTAAAATATTCTTTCACAAGCCGTATATTATCATCTAATTCCTAAATACCAAGTGGGTAAAAAATGGTACCAATGCCATTCTGGGTTCCATCTGGGTTAAAAGAAATTCCATACTCATGTAATTGTGTATCTATGCCAAGATCGCGCAATTTACTATTTATGCGATTCATAGTATATTTAAATTTGGTGTAAGTATTGTTGGTTTGATCGACGAAATGACTAGTTTTTTCAAATTCAAGTTTTGGAACATTCGGGTCAGATTTTTTAATGTCTTCAATCAAGCTTCTGCCCGTCTATAATCTATACGGTCCTTCAAACATACTAAATGTACCAATTGGCGGATAATTTTTCCGCACACGATCTCCATTGTATAGGTCCCAATCTGACAATAATAACCGCTTAGAAAGATTAGCAGATTTATCTATATTTGGATTAAGTAGGCGTACCAAATACGCAGTTCCCTCTCTATTGCGTGCATGCTAATATGTTCTAGCAATGTTGTCAGACGTACTCATGTATAAAGCATCATGCTTGTTTGGATCTAATCCAAAATTTTTAGCCATTTTCGTTATATTGCTGCCATCTCGGTCCCACAAACCAGATCTACCATAACCAGTTGGAGAACTTGATACATACTCGGCAGAATATTTAGTTCGTGATTCTGGAGTGTTTTCACCATAAGCATTCATCGCTCCATTGGCAGCATTATTATAATTTATTCTAGCCTATTCTTCGGAAATTGTCTGTGCGTATTTAGGATCTCTCGCTCCACGTAAAAACGATCTATGTTCATCTATAATTTCCTATAATTGTTGTTCTGCCTATTCTTTGGTAGAATTTAGATCAATAGTTTTATAACCAAGCTATTTCAGCCATGGATTTATTCTAGTTTTAAGTTCTTCGCGCAACGGTATGTCTTTGATATTTAATTGAGGTAGGCGTCGTTTATATAATAATTGCGGGTATGTGTATGCTGCCTAATCAAATGGAAGGCCTCGCGAAACATCGGCAAAAATTAAAGACTTTGTCAAATTATCAAAATCGCGCATTCCAACACGATGCATGTGGTTTTTTACAGAATTTTTAACAGCGTCGGAAATAAATGGTATTTGTGCCTAATCAATAACTTTTAATGAATTTTGGCCATGATGTTTAGTTCCATATATCTTACCTAAATCGTGAAGTAAAGCAGCCTAAACCTATTGCTATTTAGTATATCCGCTTGGAACCGGTGAATCTTGTGCGGTTTTTACAACATCTGCAATATGTTGAATAAGGTTTGTTGTGCGACCATTCCCATTATTATAAATTCCATTTGCTTGTTTATGAAAGTCTATTCCAGTATTTTCTTTAAAAATATTAAGAAATCTAGCAATCTCGCGTTTATCTACGTTTCCGTTTTTATCTACAAGTCTATTTGTGGATTCTCTAAACAGATTTTTTGACATTGCATTATCAAAAGTATTATCTGCGACATCATATAAACCAGCGTCCAATGCAGGCATTTTAAGTTGATACTTATGCTCCAATAATGGCATTCGTGTATACTCCAGCAATGGCATTGACTTATGCTCCAATAATGGCGTTCTGGATTGAATATATAGCGGATGTAAAGTATTATTTGTTAGATACGGAGCGCTATTCCGTGGATTTAAATACTAAACGCTGTTCTATAAATATGGCAATCTTACATTGTTTATCTACTTTAAAAACTTCCCAAACATACTTGTATCTAGCGCATCTCCAAGTCCAGATAACAAAGCGCTTGTATATTGTTTATTTTTAATATGGTTGTATGTTTTTTTTACGCCATTATCTGTAAGTATATTAGAACCAAGTATTCCGTTTGCTGCGGTTTCAGCCCATCCATCTCCAAACATCATTGCCTTAGCAGCTTCTTTAGCTGCCTGGTAATAATTTCGATTCAATATATCTCTCGTAAAATTAAACGGATTTGGAATAAATCCTAATCCAGCTAGATCTACAAATTCTCCAGCGCCGTTTCTATCATACGAACTTGCATAATGCTTTTGTTTATATTCTGGACTATAGCCTTGCACAACAACCTCTGGCGTTGTTACCTCTAAATTTGAAGCACCTATTGCAGATGGATCAACATTATATTGGATGCCATTTTTATTAATTATTATACTTTTGTCAGCAAGATTATCTATAACGGAATTCTGCTACTCTTTGGACGCATTAGTTTTTTGTTGTTCATAATTATTAAATGAAAGATTAGGATTTGTAAACTTTATTTTTAACGAATCATCTGTTCCTACATCAAACCGATCTAAACTATTGAGATATTGATTTAGATTTGCGCGCTATTCATAAGTAAGTTTTTTTGACTGCGTTTTCTATTCGCCAAATGGCTTACCAACAATGTCCCAATAGTTTTCACCGTTTTTCCATCGATTAAATCTTTCTTCAAATTTATTCATCGCTCACCAACTACTTTATTACGAATTGCAGTTCTTGCCTTAAGTTTTTCTCTTTCCATAGCTGCTTCATCTTTTTGTTTTTGCAATTGAGTTTCATGCTACATCTTGTCTTTCTCAAGCTTTATTTTAGCGTTTTCAATATCAGCCTTCTATTTCTGCTCGTAGCGTTTTGTATACGCATCTTCACGAATCTTCATTTGAGCTGTAGCATCTTTTGCAATTTCCATAGGATCTGGTATGCCATTGTTATTAGAATCTTTTTCTTCAGTGCCACGATATGCAGAAATTTCAGCAACAGTAATCTTAGTCGCATTGTCTTGATCTATCTTATATCTATCGAGATCCATTTTAGCCTCTTGCAACATAAGTTCCTGCTGTTTAGCTTCATTCTGCATCTATTGCAATTGCTGCTGTTGTTGAGCTTCCTATTGCTACTATTGCTGCTGCATTTGCTCTTGCCTAGTCTACATATCCTTAAGTTTCTGTTTAAGCATATTAAAGTTATCAGTAGTAAGAACTTCTGCAGCCTCAAGTAATGACGCACCGTTCTACATTGCTGGCTATATAAGCTGTTGAAGCTTATTTATACGCTCAATATCTTTAGATGTATCACTTACAAATACATCCATGTCTTCAAAATAGAATTTAGGCTCTATGTCAAGAAATGCGCGTTCGCCATTATCAAATATATATTGTAATTTAGATTTTCCTGTTTCTTGCCATATTCCCTTAGCTGTGTTTAAAAGCATATTCAACACATTTCGCTTACATTGATTGTGTACCCAAAATAACGGCTCTGTAATGTGAGACGATTGCTGTACAGATCGTTCTACATTTCCAACAAGCTCTGATGATGTAATAGCACCTTGACGCTGTTCTGTAATACCAGTAATAGTCCCAGCAAGCTATTCTATTTTGTCCATAAGTTGAATATATTCAGAAATAACATTAGACATAGTTAAATCTAGTGCAGTAATCTGATTAAAACTAGACGGTTTGCCGCCTTCTCGCCCAGGAATATTCCACCCCTCTTCAAATGGGTTAATAAAATTAACACCAACGCTAGAAAGATAATGTAACCAACGCTCTGGTGTAATACTCATAGATTTTGGAATCTGAGTAATATCCATATTAACAACCTTTCCCTTATCTCTAGCAATAGCCAACTCTAATCTATACCATAATACAATATACATATACTGCAATGGTTTAAGAATACTCACAAGCGATCTTGGTTTACTATTAGTAGCACTATATATAGCTCCGCAATATGGAAGTTTCTAACTATTAGGATTGTCTATGCTAACGTGTTGGTATTCGATTGGCTATATACCAAAGAACATATCTTCACCTGCACGATATCCTTCCCACACTTCTATAATCCAATCAGGCTCTATGTTTAATTCATTTCCAACAGGTATATAAGATTCGTCTACAATATCGATTTGGGTCTATCCAGACTCATCTTGAGTTGTCACATAGAATATCTTTTTGAAAGATTTCCAGCAAACATGCCACACATTTATGTGAGCCTTGCCATAATCGTCAGTCACTGGATTATCATGGTTAAACCACGTGATCTTATTGAAGTCATCAATCGGATTCTTATCTCCATAATTACGAGCTGGTACCGCATTAATCATATCTTCAAGCTTAGAAATATCTTTCTCGTCAATCTTATCATAATACCTGTCATATATTTCTGTAATTGTCATTCTCATTTTGCGGCAGCACCAAGCACCATCTTCAACGAATTCAAGCCCTGGAGTTTTATCGAACGAGAACTCTAGTGGGTTAACTCTTTCAACATATGGTTCGGCATTAATAACCCCAACATAATAAAATTCCATTCCGGCGATAAGTCCATCTTTCCAACCCTTTACAAATTCGTTATCAAGAGATAATTTCTCCCTAAGATAACACAGCGCGTGATACGCTGTATTCTCAATAACATCCTTATAATCCTTATCCATGTATTTGGCAATCTGATCTGGAGGCATTATTTCCCCACTTTCAATCTATTGCTGGAACTGCTACTATTGCTTTGGGTCCATTCTCGCAGTTATAGACTACAGTATATATTGTTGTAGTAATTCTTTTTGCTTATCCATTAATTCGGATGTAGCATCTTGAGAAGTACGACATACTTTAAAATTTAACGGACGCTTTGTTTCTTCGCCGATTAGTAAGTCAACCTTTGGTCTTACTATGTTGAAATCTTGCGGTGTAGCCGGGAATCCATCTTTTACATGAAATGGATTTGTAATTCTCTGGAAATCTTTTTCATTAAATTTGCTATTATACAAATCGTAATAAGTCTACAGCTCTCCAAAGTGTGTAACATTTTGTCCACCAGATGTAACGTTACCTTCTCCAATTATATAGTTTACACAATCATGCTGCCACTATTCTGTTTTTTTCTTAAGAGGCAATTTCTATTGTGGAAACGTTGAATTATATAAATTATCTTGTACCATATTAAACAAAGAATGTCGGTATATCATCTTTTGTGCCATTGTCATCGGACTGCCACCACTGCTGTCCAAAAAGAGGCGTATCAAAGAGTTCAACCTATTTGTTTTGTTCTTTAGCAGATGACACCTTTACCTAATAAAGCTCTTCTCTATATATCATTGTCATACATAGAGCGATAACACGGTCTACATTTCGCACTCCATCATTCTGTATTAGCTCTTCAAGTAGAGGTTCACTGTATATTCTTTCTATATTAGGATGGCCTTCTTCATATTCTTCCATTAGCCATTCTAATATTAATCCTTCGCCATACGCTCGTATCTATTTAGTCATATGGCATCCTTTTCTTCGCTAGACTTTACTATCTTTAAATACTTCCGATATTATTTTATCTGGCTAATCGGCAAGCAAATAATCGCAATGTTTATTAGTAAAGTATGGATATATGCCCTTACGTTCATTCTCAAATAAAAGTCTAGCATTATAAAACATTAAGAGTTTTCTTACATTCTCATAATACTCTTCAGCGGTATCTGGTCTACCAGAATATTCGGCTACTATAACATCATTCCAAGCCTCTCCGGCTCGCACACGTTTAAATATAAATGTTGAACCTAATGAGTTTGTGAATGAGTCGTCATGGTCATAAGGATCGCATCCTGCTATATATAATCCCAATGGAGGATCTTTAACCGGATATTCCCATATTACTACAGAACCGTGAGGTTTATCACCCTTCTTTAGTGGATATGTTGTAATGTCGCCAGATTTCTTTTCGGTAGCACAAACTTTACCATCTCCATCCCAAGATAAATCTACAATATGCTTCATGTTCTAAAGCTTTGTATTTGTACGTATTTTGGTTAACTAATCCATCAAAAGTTTTCTTGGGAATATATTTTTACCAATTTCTAATACAGCTTCTGCTGGCCTAATTGGGCGTTCTGATATGAATCTATCAATAGAGGACTAACTAGCCCCTCCATCTTTGACTTTATTACGCTATGTTATAAGTTCTTCTATAGCCTTATCTTTTAGACTATTTCCATCCTTATCCATATATACTTGATTACCGTTTTCATCAAACGATTCAAGATTAGAATAAGCTGGGACAAAAAAGCCGCATTCCGTATTCTCGCGACCTTCATCCCATATATTGGGAAAGCTTAATACGTTGTATGATTTTGGCTTATAAAATAATTCTTTCAATCCGTCAAACGATGCACCAACCGTACCGCCAGTTCCATATGCCACCATTAATCCGAATGCAATACCATCATCAGTTTCTACAGATGGCTATTCGATTCGCCAAGCATCTAATAAGCTAGGAAATTTGCCACCCTCTTCCCATAATACAAGCTTGGCGCGAGTACCACGGACGCGTTCTGGATCATTCTTAAGAGTAATTCCTGTAATGCTAGACAAATACCCCTGTTCAGTTTGTTTGCCAAATTCATCAGTAATCTTATATCCAGAAGTTCTTTCCATACGCGTAGACACAAGCCTTTGTTTTGCCCAAGCTGTATGTTTGTCTAAGAAGTCCATTATCTGCCATGCTTTTGTAAGTAAACCATCACCTACAAGAAACTTCTATTCGGAAGCTATGGCAAAGTTCTTAGAGCCAGGTATGAGCATATAGTTGCGTACAAGCATAGAAGCTCCCTTAAATGAGTTATGCGTAGGTATATAATCCCTTGTAAGATACAAATGGTTTTCATTACTTACAAATATACATCTCTGCTTCTCTTGCTCTCCAAGATATTCTATGTTTGTAATGGCTACTTTATTGCTAAATTTGCGATTCTTTTTAATTCTATTTCTCTTTCTAGATAGATGGAATATATCAGGATTACCTTTTATATAAACAACGTAAGAGAATTTTGTGCCAAATATAGCACGGCCATTATGTGTGCCTCCTTTTCCAGGAGCTCTCTTAGATACTGAACACAATATACCGAGGCTTCTTAGCACTTCTACAAAATCATCTATAAGATATTTAGATGTGTTTACAAATGACATGCCACCATCCTTTGATATATATCCATCAGTGTCCATTAAGCCTCGTATAAGCTCATACCTCTATTCTATTGATCCATATTTGTACTAATCTGGTATAAACTTGTATTCACAAGAAACACATAATCCAAGCTAATCTATCCATCTATGAAGCCTATTTACCCCATACTATCCATTCTCAAATTCGTCTTTATGCAGAAACCTTTCTTTATCTATAATTCTGTATTCACAAGTTGTAGTAGGATCATATTTAAATTCAAATCCATCGCCAAGTAAGCATTGAATTCTATCTAAGATTTCTTGATCTACAGACGAAATCTTTGGAGTTCGTTTTGTTATAGCTCCATCTCCAAGTAATGCGCCTAATACATAAGCTGGAATATCTTGCTATTTCTCACTATATTGTAAAGGCTCTATAGCTGACAAATAATATTTGTAAGCATTATATCTTTTACCTTTTACAGTACACTAATTATACAATCCGTTGTTTAATAAATCATGAGTTGTTAAAACCTTATGCTTAAAATGATTATTCGCGCAAACAACATCCCATAAATGATCAGCACCACATCTAACAGATCTACCATCAGCTAATGTTAATTTGTACACATCTTTGAATCCCTGTTCATAGATCTCGAGTACTTTTGTGGTTTTACCGTCTGGGTTCCATATTTCGTCACCTACTTTGAGTGAACCCATCTAAACGAATCCGTTTGGTGTTGCTACTAATTCACTGTAAGGTTGTTCATACCCTCTCTATCGGCACTTTATTACAGCCATATGCTTACCTTCCTATTCGGCTTCTTCTATAGCATTATAGTAATAAAAATCATAATCCCAAAAACTCGGAAATTCGAGTATACGTTCTCGTCGCTTTCTAATATTTCCGCTACGATCCGTATATTCTGTTTCTTTAAGCCTCATAATTGGACTATAATTCAAATAGAAATAGTTATACCCAGTAATTCCCTCTCCGTCTGGCGCGGTGTATCCATTAAGGCACCTTTCTGTTTCTTGCTCCCAATATTTGTTATAATCAGTAGTACCTCTAGGAGCTAAGGTATAGCATCCATGTTGTTGAAAGAAGATAGCTGCCTATCTAAATTTATCTGTATCGTGGAGCCTCTAATTAAAGTCTATCATAATTATTCGTACATACCAATTACACCGCCACCTTTAACTCGGCCAGTTTCAACTTGTTCAGCCTTAGCTTGTTTCATGGCTAAGTCAAGAGACTTTATAATACCACTAACGTCTTTAAGTATTGCAGAAAGTTTCTTAGCGGTATCTATATCTAAGTCTTCGTTGGCATAATTATCCATTGTATTCATTATTCCCTCAGCTGCATTTTTAGAAGACTTGAGCAATCTGGTCATTGGGGTTTCTTGAAACTCATTAAACCGTTTTGCCAATTCTTCAACTTGCGCATCTGGTGTATAATTTTTATCTCCAAAGACATCTTTTGCCACTCTCCATGTCCTTTCTTTTTCTGGATAAGCTTCATATGGCGTGTTCCATTTATATCGCCAAATAACAAACTCAATTTTCTTAATCGCATCATGTTTGTTCTTTGCATTATTATAAAAATCTCTAAATGGAGGAATGGCTAAGTCTTCGGTCTTTAATATTATTTTATTTCCTTGTATATCAAACATATTATAGTATTCCAAATAATTTCTTTAACTCATCGCCAGTATATGTTTTGCTAGCTTTTGAATATAAGAATGGATGATTAACACTAGACGTATTGTTTCTATCATTCAAATCAACTTCTTGTATCTATCCATTACTTATAACCATAGTAGCTACCTTCATTAATGGAAGAGTGATAGAAGTAACATCTCCAGTATTTACAGCATTTACTAACTATGAGTCTTCTGTTATAGACGTTGGGTATCCATCAATAATCATAGCGTCATCATTTATATATAATCCTTCTGGATAATATTGAGTAACACCTCCATTACTAAAATCACTAGAAGTAATTTTCTTTGTAAATACTTTACCATCAATTTGTATTGCCTACTGCTGAGTAAAATCATTATTATTATCAATGGTTATATTTCCTTCACTATTTCTTGGAGCAATATATTGATATAATGACTATACGGCAATAGTATGCTGATTATCATCGGCCAAACAATATCCAATAGTTTTCCCAATAATACATTCATTAGTAAGAATCATTGGGACTACTCCATCAGATGGTACTCCATCTATAAAATTATCTTTAGATACTCCATCAGTTGGTATAAGCCAGTCATTACTACAATAATCGATTGCTGACTTAAGCCATCTAGCCCAACCTACAAAGCTCGTTATTGTTGTATCTGTTGAATCATTGTTGGTATTATACATTTTAGATATCTTAAATGCATTAAATTCTCTCCAGGTTCCATTACCGCTATAAGTATGTATACCATCAATATCTATACTGCATTTTACAAATCCATTTCTATCGTAGAATGACATTCTTGGAAGATACGTAAGATTGTTTGTATCTCCATATCCGTAATCAGCTCTAATAGTTAATGCTGGGAATGGCCAATCTGCAACAAACATTTTTATTACTCCATTTTCAATTCCAATATATGCTCCAGCACTGCCATCTTGTTTTGTGGTAATTGAATATGCTTCAACGTCTTGTGCTTCTACATATTTAGACGATATCTTACCATCACTAGTAATAAATGTATTTCCGCCAATAGTTGTTTTATCAGCTACGAGATCTATTGTACTATTATCTCCATCAAGATGAATTCCAACGGTCTCTAAATCGTTCTTTTTTACAGCAGCATCGATCTTACTATTAGTTTGAGTTATCTCAGATTCTACAGTACTTAGTCTGCTTGACATATCGCTACCATGATGCTCAATTGTACTAACCCTAGTTTCAAATCCATCTGCAGTTGCTTTGGCTTGAGCGGCATTTGTTTTAGCTTCATTCGCTACAGTGCTTACGTTCGTAATCTTTGCGTCTAACCCTTCTGCAGAAGCATTAATAGCGGTATTCATCTCATTTGTAGTAACGTAGCCTTGTTCGTCAATATAAGTTTTTACTTTATTGGCAATAGTAGACTGTACGCCATTATTAACTGTAGTATAAATCGTGCCAATCTTGTTTACAACAAATGTAACTCTAGATTTAACTGTCTAATTTTGATACTCAATTGTAAAATCAAAATAACCACTATCAGGCCATCCTGTTTTACTATTTTTAATGACATCAATCTGTAATATTATACCAGATAAATCTGTATTATTTGATACGGTACAATTCTTAGTGTCTGTAATAGAAAGTTTGCAATTTTCTGCATCACTTTCAAAATCAGAATAATCATCAAGTTCGGAGCCCTTATAGTAAATGCTCGCTATTACTGTATATGTTTTTGAGGTATCTTTATCATCAATAACTTCATCGAAAGCAACAATAGAGGGAGTATATTGAACAACAACATATTCATACGCAGGATTTCCAACATCTCCCTTATCTCCTTTTTCGCCTTTTATTTTACCAACATTTTCAAATCCATTATGATGAGTAGAATCTTCTATAGAAGTTCCTGTATAAACCCATAAGTCTCCATCAATAAGATATCCATCACCAGATATAGCTCCAGATGAAGGTAGTCCATTTATACTAGCCAATGATGCTTTAATGGTAACAGACTTTCCGTCTTTTCCATCAACACCATCCTTGCCTGGCTATCCATCCTAGCCAGGCTTACCATTTTCTCCAGGTTTGCCATCTTCTCCATCCTTGCCATATTTGGCGACAAGTACAGCTATCTTATTAGACTCTCCATCGTCTTGACCATTCCAGTATTCGTCAGCACCTTCTAAATCTGTTCTAATCCAGACCCTATAACAATATGGGTATTCATATGATACAGACTATTGGTTATCCGTCCATGTTATTTCTTTTTGTTCGCCGTTTATTTCTACTACCTAAACACCGCCACCATAACCAATTCTATCATTAACTTGCTGTTCTTGACCGGAATATAAAGGACATGGAATATTTATATCTTCAGATTGTAGTGTATAAATATACTGGTATCCAAATCCATCTTGGCCTTTGCAACGACCCCACTGATAATCTTGCGCGTTTGTACTATCAGAAGTTTGTGATATAGAATAATCTACATAATAACCCATGTATGTTTTAGGATTCTCTGTAAGCTCTGATGCAGAAACTAAATCTGGCCTAGTTAAACATAATTCGTTATCTGTGAATTTTACATGATACCAAGCTGTTTTACCGTTATCTCCAGGTTTTCCATCTATTCCATTTTTACCGTCAGCACCTTTAATGCCTCCAAGATCAAGCCACGCTTCGCCAAGAATATTCTAAAGAGAAAAATCAGCAAGAATAAACATATGATTATCATATCGCTTTTCTCCGTCCGGTGTAGAGTCGTTAACATTAAACGTAAATGATGCACCTTCATTTTCAGAAGAATAATTAGAATATAATTCACTTAAAGACGAAACTGAACCTTTCACTTTAAATGAATTGCCATCCTATCCCTTTTCTCCAAGTATTCGAGTAATAACCCATTTGTCGGCAATACCATTTTTAACAGTTCTAATAGCCATCCATATAACCGTACCTCCACCTATCTCGGATGACGTTATCCACGCGTCTGGCGTAGTTCCATCAGTTTTTGCAATATAATTAGTAGATGGCTCGTTTGGCGTATATGAACCATTGTATAGATTCCATAATATATCTATATCTGACGAATTTGATATATTGGCGGGTTCAGTCCATTGATCAGTTTGCGGATAACTACCATCAGTTGAAAATACTCTAGTACAGCACCATATTACCTTATTCTCCTAATCTGGTGGCACACTGTCGCTCCATCCATAAGACTCATCTGGATAAGGATATTCATATGATCCACCCTTTGGTCGTTCTGGAGCTGTATTAGATCTTTTAAATACTTGTGATATAAAAGAACTTACACCATCTTTAACCTCTGGTATTATAGGTTTTGCCTATGGTACATACACGTATGCATGACCATCCTATAATCGTACTCCATATTTGTCGTCGTCGGACAATTGGTTCGGTGCTGGGCCAAGAGATGATAATTTAATTGATCCGGATACATCATTTGTTGCCTCAGATATTGCAAAATCGTCAGAGATTTTATCTTTAATCAAGTCGTAGATTTCGTCAGAATTTGGAGTAGTGTAAAAATCATAATAGACACCATTAATATATATCGATTTATCTTTAGGATGTTCTTCATCGCCGCTAATAAACACAATTGCATCCGGTCTAAATTTTGACTTATCGGATTCCACGTCAGATTTATTCGGATAAATTAAAAATTTATTCTATATCATATCACCATTAAATATTAATCTATTAAGAAATCTATTGCTTCTAGACTCTGAAAAGTATTGTCGTCATCCTTAAGAACTCTAATGATTTCGTCGCTAGGTATTTTTACGACGTCAATATCTATCATTTTGTTTTCGAATTCATTAAAATACTTATTAAGCTTGCTATTAAAAGAGTTAAAGTATTTGTTTATTTCCTCAACATCCTTTTCGTCTTTTTTTGTGAGCTTATATTCACCATTTAAAACTTTCTGTTCTCTAGTTTTCGCGTTAGTCAGCCTTTCGTTCATTTTCTCGAATTCGCCATCTTTCATCGATTTGACTACTTGATCTTTTTGAACTTCATAATCATCGGCAATTGGTCTTAACTGTCTAATTGTCTTCCATACAGAAATTGCAGAAGAGTCTGACAAACTCGCTACTTTAATAGTCTTTAAAATATTATAAGCGTTTACTGCTGTAATTGTTTTTATTTCCATAATTAAGCCTATATTAAAAGTCCCTATTGTAATAATTTTGTGGCATTGAACGTATATCTTTTGCCGCTGCTATATATATAGAACGATCCGTCTGTACCAGTGCTCCCAAGCTCTAGAGTACCATTCTCTAGCAATTTCCATGCGATCGCTCCATCTTCAGTAGGAGATTGGTAATTAATATTATTATAGCCGGCTAAAGATCCAGCGAGATATGTATATCCTTCATCAAAATCTGTTCCTATGTAAAGATTGTTTTGTCCGCGATATATTTTGCCTGTACCATCTGGATCTATACTAATCTAAATATTGGATTTTGTACCAAATTTTACAGTTGACTAAAATCTTGCAGCGTCATATATTAAGACGTTATCTTTAAGGATTGACATACTAGTATGGTTAACATTATTTGGGTTCGGTCTAAATATAGTATTTCCATGAATCTATATGTTGCCATCAATAAACATATTAGAATGTATATTCATGCCAGTAGACTAATCTGTAAGAGTGTAACTTTTTGTAGACACCACAATTTTCTTACCTTCCAATTTAAACGAATCGTTAACCTTGCCACCGCTTAAACTTAAAAAAGTATTCTTTATTTTGGTCCATAATGTACTTAGGCCATCTTTATCTAAGAATTTCATAAAAAAATAAAATAAAAATGTGTAATTAACGCGGATAATTACACATTGATTAAATGTAAAATTTACACTAAAGCTTTGTCTATATCATCATTTGACATTTTCTACACATTACTTGTTACATATGTAGATATGTCAGACGTAAGAGCTATGGTACCTTCGATGCTTGGAAGAATGAGCACGTTGCCGTAATCATTCTATATTTGTCCTTGCTAATATATTGTTTCGCCTACAGTAACGCCATCGAGGTCAATTAACGTCTCAGCTTCATGATCTGTAATTGTCAGAGGCCCAGTTATATCACCGCCAGTCAACGGTAAATACTTACCTGCAACAACATCATCGGTAAACTCACTCAACTTTGTAGGCACTGTAATATTAAGTGTGCTTGCATTTCTAGGATTATATGTACCAATTTGTTGTCCATTTTTCTGCAGAGTTAAAGTATTTAACACCTGGTGCGCGGTAAGATATGTACCAAGATCAGTCAAACTTGCGTCAGCGGTTCCACTTGCAGTTATAGTCTTTACCACTCCGTTAATTTTAACTTTGTGAGTATGGTCTATGTTGCTCTTTCCGCTTATGTCCTGATGTGCTGTAAGGAATGTAGCACCTTTTGTCAATGTCAATGTTGAACCAGATATGGATGCAGCTGTAACAGCATTACCACTGCCACCTACAGTAACTTTATCCACCTTGCCAGAAACATTCGGGATTTCTGTTTTCTTGGCGTATGCAGAAATGTCAAGATATCCACCATTAGAAGTAAATACCTCGGTTTCTTTCCCATTGCCGCCAGTTATACCACCATCGTTCTGAAAGTTAATATATCCAAATATGTCAAGATTAGCGCTTGCGCTACTAGACCCAATCGTTTGATCTGTTGTTTTGTCTAAATAATTAGACAAGTCTACGGTTGATCTAAACGAGCCAAGCTTTTCCCAATTGAGTTTATTATAATTTGTCTCAAATGTTATGCCACGATATATATATTCTTCATATTTCTGATTTCCAACAGAAGTATCACCACCAAGAGCAATAAGATATATTTTATTAACATCGGTACATCCTAGGATTTTCGCTTCTTCTGCAGTATGTGGAAGTTTTGTAATTACCTTATACAGCGTTCTATCTATTGTTCCGAGTTGGTCGCCTACATAGGATTTCACCTTCGACCATAAGTGTTGAACGCCACCTGAATCTAAAAATTTCATACAATTATTTTATATTTTCAATATATTCCTTTTCGATATTATCGCATCCGCAATCTGGATCATTTTCTTGAGTTGGAGTTTCGCCATTAATTATATTATCTATATCCACATCTGGAATATAATCACAACATTTACTCCCGTTTGCCTCATCTGCAAATATCCAATAAAGTTGAGTTGGAATATATTTTTTTATTTTATCAATCACAGCATTGGCATCAAGTAAATAGTCTTTTTCATATCCGTTAGACATAGAGCCATTAACTATGTTTTTAGCATATTTGTCTATACGGTTACCATTTACATTCATGCCAACCCCATGATTTTTATTACATAAACAATTATTCATATTATATAAATTCATTTAAATTTATATCTATATGCTTTTGTTTAACATCTGCAAGCCATCTGCTAAATTCTATTCCCTCATATCCATCAGGATCATTAGCGACTAACATCGCATAATCTATGCATTGTCGCTCATTTAATAACGTAGGAAAGAAATCAGCATATGCCATATTCGCAGTATACGTCACATCCTCAATACTATGGCCGATTGGTAATTTATAATTCATTTCACGAATTAAATCATTAACCTAATCAGTAGTCCACCGATGATCCGTCCTATCGGCATTTACAATTTTAGAACAAGCTTCTTTTAAAAGTCTCTAACTAAAATGAAATCCATGCACATCATTGTATTCAGTATTAGAATCGTCATGATGTCTGACCAGTATTACTTTGCCCATTGTTAAAACTGTTTATAAAGTTAGTAACTATGTTCTTCATATCGTTAATAGAATTTTCTATCTTCTAGAATCTTTGTTCAGTCTCTTTCTTTTCCTTAAATATAGGATTTATGTCAGATAGTAATTCTGTGGCCTTAGAAACAATTTCTCGCTGTTTGTCTATTGAAGATAGTATTTGTTCAGCAGAAGCTTTCATTGATTCCACTTCACGAACTAGTCCATCTTTGCTAGTTGATAATACTAAATTATTAGTATATGTTACTGAAAGATTGTCTGGTATTGTATAAGTGGCCGTTTTGCCATTAGCTTCTATTGTAACATCGATAACAGTAGACGATACATTGTTAGGCTTGCCTTGATTAAAATCTAATCTAGGAAAACCAACAGAAGTTACAGTACCCTATGTAATTGTTATCGACTGTTTATCTAGTATAAAAACTGGATAAGTTTGTTTAATATCCTTAAATAACATAGATATAAATCAGTTAATAATAGTGTACATAGAGCGTATTGCTACGCCCTAGGTACACTAAATGTTACGCAGTAGCAGTTGTAGTTGGCTTAAGTGCTGCAATCAATGTAGCATTCTGACGTTGCTGACTTAATTCAAGTCTCGCGTCATTATATCTTTGCTGCAAATCAGCAGTCCAATGATTGTTAAGAGTATCAATAATACGCTGTGTATTATCTTGACCTGCTCTAATAATATCACACTTATCAGTAGCCATCTAATAACCAATTGAGGAAAATCCACGCTCTAATCCCGAATTAACAGTATTAATTGAAGTGGTTAAAGCGCTAGTTTGATTGCAAGTGGCGAGCCGCTGTTCGTAACTCATCTTGATAATGTTCTATTGAGTCTGGCAGCAACAATCTTTCAATTGCTGTACAATATTCATATCACCGAGGTTTGCAGCGTTAATTACACGCTCTGCGGAGAAATTAATATTACCTGCCACTTCCTGGATTCCAGCCCTGACTCCGCAAATAGCAGAATTTAGGTTGTTAAAATCGCAGTTAAGATTACTAGCCAATTGGCCTATTGCAACGTTATTGCCTTTTACTGCATCCATGATGAGATTGCTATTCTGATTGTCCGACATCTGATTACGAAGAGAATCAAGCTGAGCGGTATTACCATCCCCATTGTTCCACATGCGATTTGCAAACATCATCCACACGAGATATACGAAAGGATTGTTGCACCAGTTGTTCATACCATTATTCATCATAGCTGCGGTCATGGCGTTATTGTTATTCTAGCCAGCCAATGTAGCAACGAGAGCATCATTATTATCATGTCCCGTACAATAAACTTTTTTCAAGAGTATCCATAGTTGTAAAATTTAATGTTAAACATAATTATTTTGCTGGATCCACAAAATAATATTATTCCAGTTTTATACATGCTGGACATGTTATAATATATCGAAGTTACGATGTGGATCGAACACATTAAACTACCATCCTAGCGTAACTAGCAAACCAATTGAAGGCTTGGTTATTTGATATTTAAAACATATTTAATCTTCTTAATATCATTAGTAAGAGTATTAATCTTATCATCAACATCTGTCTTTCCGGTATATTCTTCACCGTTAAGAAAGATCTTGTGTGTATCTGTAGCAAAATATATTGTGTCTGGGTATGTGGTAGATAAATAAAATCTTTCAAGACCCTATGCAAATTTTACTAATATGTTATTCATAATAGATTAGTTAGTATCGATTGTTTCACAATTATTAAATATATTAAATTTTTAAGAATCTCAAGATAAAAATCTTGCTTCAAGAGCTTCAACACGCGTTGTCAAGTTGTCTATACTAGTTTGTAAACCACTTATATCTGGTATTGCCGCTTTTGTACCATCTGTTAAATATGCCAATTTATTGTTAGAACCATCCGTAATCCTTGATGTGTATATTGCATCATTCGCATAAAGCATAGTTCCACTGGGAAGACATATTGACGTTATTAGTCCATTCCACTGCGGACCACAATTATACGATATTTGTGTACCCATGCACAATATACCTCCATTAGCTGTTATTGTCCCACCAAATGTACTAGTTTGGCCGACTTCTAAATATGTCGATTTAACTGTTGATTTGCAATCGATATTGCTGCATTTAATTTTTTCCGCATCTATATTTGCAACGCTATCTATAATTGTGCAATTGCTTATATGCAGAGATAATAATGGAAAATTCTCAGAATTGTTATAAATTGTAGTTCCACCGAGCTTAAAACTAAATTGCTTGTTTTCGATGACAACCCCATCGTCATCAACAGTATCTATTTGTGAAGTCTTTCTAGTAAGAGTATTAATCTTGTTATTAATATCCGTAAGGTCTACTGTAGGCGTATTAGCGCTGGCAGATTGTATCATTTTCTTAATTGCTCCAGCTGCTATTACATCTTTGCTTTTTAGAGATATATCTTCAATGCTGTCTGGATCTATAATACAAAGCTATTTAACGCGACCGTCGTCGTCAATATATTTTGTATCTATTATATTATTTTTTAACATGTTAAATTAATTATTGATTAAACAAATAAAGGGGCAGCCATTAGATGACATCCCCTTTCTCGGCTTTTATACCGGTATTATTCAGCCGACTCAGAACCGCTTGGTTCAGCCGCTTGATCTGGTGCGGTCTCAGTGTTTTGAGATCCCGTATCCGCGCTAATATCTTTATTATCACTAGATCCATAACCGCCAGTTCCTCTGTCTGTAGAAGATAGTTCAGTTGTCTCTGTAACAACCGGAGCAATATATGGAACTATAACAAGCTGCGTAAACCTATCACCAACATTATATATTGCTGGAATTACGTCTGTAGTAGTCTTAAACTTGACCATAAGCTCGCCTCTATAACTAGCGTCAATAACTCCTACACAGTTTGTTTGTATTAGTGATTTCTTATAAATACTAGACCTAGGAAATAGTAATCCAACATAGCCTTCTGGTATTTCAACGGCAAGGTCTGTGTGATATACTAAAATAAGCTGACCGCATTCATTAACCTCGCTTGTTATATTTGTGCAAGTCAAATCCAATCCTGCGTCTCCTTTATGAGCGCGTACCGGCATTACTGCCTTATCCGACAATCGTTTAATTTTTAGATCCATGTTTAGTATAAAATAATTTAATGTGAAGGGATTTATCAGTTAACCGTCTAGATCGGCCATCCTCTATCGCAATCCCTTAATCCTTTTCAGCTCCGCGTAAGCCATAATGAGGATGATTTACTTCATATCTACAAAATCAATAAAAAGACAATCTTTAGTATCTTTATAAGCATTGTAGTTTTTATGATTATTTAATTTCGCATATAACCATGGCCATAAGTCGTCAATAATACGTAAGAATTTATTATCTGATTTAAATATACTAGTAGTACTAGAATATCTATCAATTAATTTTGGCGCTTTCTCTTCGGTACAAAATTTGAATATTTGCTTCCAATCGTATTTGCGATTACCACCAAAGAAAACAATATTCTTATACATGTTTTGTAAATGTATGCAGAAATTCTTAAAGCATTCTTCTTTGTATTCACTTTTAGAACTTGAGACTTCATAAATAACTCTTAAATAACAGTCTTTGCAACGATTTAAATACGTAAGAAATTCATGTAAATCACAAATATCAAATTCGTATTCCATTTTTCCGTGGCAAATTATTGGGTCTCCATATTTATTAAACTTTATTCTTAAGTCAAACACTTTTACGCCTAAATCATATTGTTTATAGTATGAAATATTTTGACACTTGGCCATCCATTTAAATGGTCTCTTATACCATTTGCTCGGAGTTAAGTATGATAATGTATTATGTGAACCTAATACCATGTTTATTATATTTTAATTAGTAGCCCATGTAGGTGCTGCCCCCACTCCTTCGGGGTTCATAGCTCGACTATTGCATCCAACCCTAAGGTCAGCCTTCTCGTTTAGTCTGTCACGCTGCTTTCGCTTGCGCCTCGTCAACAGTGTCTTCCGAGTCAATTAGAGAAGGTTCTAATAGCGGATTATTTATTATCCCGCTACCATCCAATATTTTCCAATGACTGTTCAACCAAAAATTGTCTTTATTGTACATTATAGTTCTAGTGCAAGTCTTTACTCTTTTAGTCTTAACCTCGTTGGCTTCTATTAAAGTTTTAGCAGCTTCTACGAGGGAGCCGTATCTTGCGAGTTCATTCCAATCTTTATCATACCTTATTACATACTTCTGATTAGAATGTTTTTGACACGATTCATTAACTATTTTTGTAACAACACATCTTCGTATTCCAAGTATAGACGACACCTTTTTAACGCTTTTAACTTCATTATACTTCTCTTCAACTATCTTTCTTAAGTCGTTAGGAATATCATATTCAGAACTATTAAGCTGTTGGTTTCTGCTTCCATACGTTGATGTTTGGCTATGACAATTAGGACATAAAAACCTAAGGTTTTCTAATCTGTTATCATTGTTTATGCCGTTAATGTGGTCAAGCTCTAAACTCAATGTTTTCCCTTGCCACTCAGTACATCCGCATATTGCGCATTTATATGGAATTAAATTGTTTTTAATTATGTATCTACGCAATACTGTACGTTGGTGTTTACAATTTTCTTTTAGTATATCTTCTTTTTTTACATTGTTTAACTTTGTTGTTTTTATAACAGCGGATTTACCTTTAAATATAGAATAGTCTAAATTCAAATCATCCATTCTTCTTTTTACTTGAGAGTATCCCCAAGAATTTCCTTTGACTGTATAACCAAGTTTAAACAACACTTCAGATATTGTTGAACTTTTCTTGAGCAACTCAACAAACTGTTCGTCTGAGAGTTTATATATTTTGTTTTCCATTACTATATATTCAATTATTCATTGGACAAAAGAGCCCGACGCGCTAGCTGTTACGCAAATGGGCAATATAAGCCTTGTTAACGAAGAGGCTTGCTCCAGATCTTTTCAGATCAATTCGCCGGACAAGTATGCGATCCAGCGAAATCGCATTTATTATTTCGTAATCACCGTATTGGCGGTTATATATACTACTATCAATAATTAGTTTCTAGTAGATTGCTTTGCCAAAAGTTTCCTACCAAGGAATCGAACCTTGCTATTGTGCCTTTATATCGACTTGACTCCGCCAGATGTCTCGTAGGAATACCATTCAAACTAATTTTTGTTATATATGAAGAAAAAATTCATTAAGTATATGAAGTTTTCAGCACTTCATGAGCTGTATATTATTTATCAAACTTGGATTTTATCCAATTATAAGCTCGCTTAAATAAATTTTGATGCTTATCTTCAATTACAGCATGTCTGCACTTGTTATCAATTACACTATCAATTACTTTTGCCACATTAAGATTGTCGCCAACTCTATCTACAAAATACTTATTATTGTCACTAAAAATATTCTTAAGAGCTTGAGCTACACAAGCGTTTTTAATAGTGTCTGCAATAGTGTCGCACATTATCTGCAACTCATCGATAGTAAGTGTTACATTTTCTTTTGCTGCCGCTATCTTAGCATTTATAATTGCGAGCCTAGTATCCTCTTCATTAGTAAGACCCAATGTGTTCACTATAATTTCTGGGTTCTTAGTTTTCTTAGAAGATTTAATTGCCTTCGTTGTTTTCTTTGCCATTGTTTTTATTATTTGGGCTATAATTAGCCTATTTGTTATTTTTAAATCTAGGTTTTAATTTAAATTTGAATAGCTAGTTTAGTAGTATGTCATGAGTATCTTGATCATCTTTCATGATATCAACTATAAACTTAAATTGATAGTAGACTATCTTACGAACTAATCCGTAATCTAAATTAAGATCTTTTGCTATTTGTTTACACGCCTTATCTATCTCCACCAGTATATTCAACTGCTATTATATCAAACTGCGATACAAGCATCGTATCTTTAACTAAGTCAAAATAACGATTCGAGCGTTTGAATATTAACGTATCTCCTTGTCTTACTTCGATTGGAGGAAATTGGCTTCCTGAACGTTGGCTTTCAAACTCATGAGGGACCTTCAATACGATGCCTTTCATAAAATCTGAGTCAACCTCCTTAACTTCTGTCTTTACTTCATCATAATCGTTAGCTTCAATACCATCTTTGTCTTCATGCTTTCCAGTTGATACGGGAGTTGTAAACTCCTTCTTTACTTTCTCGATCGGTAATGGTTTTACGAGAAACTCTCGATTAAATTCATATTGAATTTTTTCTGCTACAGATTGAGCTAATTTCGACTGATCGACTTTATTCATTTCTTTAATTGTTTAAGATAATTTAAAAGCTTAATAAGATTATTTAATACTGTAAGTTTTTCATTCTTAAGGCACAATGGCTGATCTTTGTAATCTTCATCAAGATTTGTAAGCTGCTTTGTATATAAAGCGATCAATGAATTAATTTCGTCAAATACATTGATAAACTTTGAATCTTGGTTTTTAACTTCATTAACTTCCTCGACGATTCCATTCTTCAATAGAATCTCGGCTTGATAAGTTGATACTGTAAATGTCGAAGAGTAAGTAGACCAAACATTGTCGTCATCGCTATCTGCGTGATATTCGTCACTGTATGTACTCACATATGACTTGCCATCATTTGAGAGCGCCATTGTATCACCGGGCTCCATCATATAGTATGGCTTTACAAATTTCAATTCTTTTGTCATTTCCTAAAAATTTTATTTTTTGTTTTCGTGGCCATTAACGAAAATCTAACATCAAAAGGTTTCAAATATGAAAATTTCTTAAATTATTTTTTAGTTTTGCAACTTTTAAGATTTTTATACGTTATAGATCTGTTTGGGGAAGAACCCTTTCTTTTATATATTTTCTTTAGGAGATGGGGTTAATCCTATTAAAGACTATATAGTCTATATAAGTTTATATAATTAGTATGACTATATATTTAGTAAGATTAATAAGATAAACATGTTTAACTTAGTTATTAGTAAGAGTAATATATGATAAACTTAGATAACTATACTGATATTGAACTTAGTAGTATACTATACTATGCTGATTATTTATCATTAAGATCTAAGGCTATTCCAGTTACGAATAGTCCTAAGTATTTCTTTATATTTAACTCTCCAGTTAATCTAGCATATTTAGTAGGAAGTAGCCCAATATTTAGTAAAGATAATAAGTATTTTAAACAATCAGTTAAAGAGTATGACCAAATTCGTAATAAATTTGGAGAATCTGGAATAATAAGCTTTATTGAAGATATTTGTAACATATAGGCCTGCGGAATTGTAGATTGGAAAAGAATGTTACAATATATGCATCAATATTCAACTAAAACAGAAAAAGCTTACGCATTTAATAAGTGTGCAAACTATTTAAAATCAATTAAATATACACATCAAGTTGTAAACGATGAAGGAGATTTGGAAGATGAAGAGTGCTCCAGGTATGTGTTCAACGCTGAAAGAAGCTGCTCAAGATGATAACTTTAAAATGGCGTGTGAAATAATCAGAAGAGATTAGAAAGTGCGTCTGCAGAATGGTTGGTATGATTATACTGGAATAAAAAATGAAAAATAGCAAACTGAAGATTTATAAATATCACAATGATATATATCCACGCACCGTATATGTGTGTTTTAATCCAACAGAGAAACAAATAAATGATAATTTCGGATATATTGAAGATAGTAGTTATCACTTAACTGGGCTGGATAAGAATTCATTTGGATGCACATACGGCTCACTATTTAACAGAATAGACGACAAACTTGGCGTATTGGTAGCATTTAACGGAAAACCAGCAATCGATGAAATAGCTCATGAAGCTACACATGTATTAGACGAAATAATGGCTGATCTCGGGTTAGAATATGTCCCAAATAATAACGCCAATGAACATATGGCATACTTAATGCAATGGATAGTAAGAAGTATAAATGACGCAGTGACTGCAGAATATTCAAAGAAGAAAAAATCGAAGTAATTATGGACTGCTTATATGCTATCATAGTTAGCGGCCTTGTGTGTTATATAATAAAAACAATATTTAGTTAATAATGATTAATGTGACTTATGTTATAATAGCATGCGGAATACTTTTGCAGCATTCACACGCATAATAAACAATTGGAATTATGTAGAACAAATAGATTGTTGAAGACCATAATGGTTATTATACTCCAGATATTGGAGAAGATGAAGATGGTTGGAAAATAATTCAATTTACTGGCCAAATGCTTAAAAATTAGCTTGAATCATACCCAGTAGATCTTGGTGATTATAAGGTTTTTATAAATGGGAAGGCTTGTATGAATATGCGCTTAAACATTAAAAAGAAACGCATAGAGCTAGAGAGTATAGACTATAAATCCGGGAAGTAAAAATTCTCGTATTTTTTTTATTTTTTATTATAAATTATGCAAATATAAAGATTGAAATGCGAGTATAAAAACCGGAAACTGTTCATACCAGGTTCCCTGGCCGATAGACCCGATCCAAATACCCCCGTCATGAAGATGTGTGTGGATTGATGTGCTGTGGGCGGTTTTGCGTGAGTTTGGTGTATTAATCGTGTGGCTTGTACGTTGGTTTGTGGAGTGGTGTTAGTAATGTTGGAATTGTGATGTATGGCATGTCTGTTTGTGGTACATATTTGTATGTGTGTGTTGGAGTGGTGATACCTATGGTGGTTGGGTAGTTGGGAGTGGTGACAACTGAAGGAAGTTGGTGGTATATGCTCTTGTTTGAAGTGTATGTAGTGATGATCTGGGTTAAGTGCTGAGAGATTTGGAATGTGTAATGTGGCATTTATCTTTCTTATACACTCCAATTAATCGGCAAAAATGTCATTAAACTGATTAACATTGTATAACTTAAAGCTCTTTCAGTCTGCTCTTGTGTGGAGACTGTATTTCATTATGGATAATATTGAATATCCGAACTTTAGCGTAAGAACTATCAACTCTAACATTACTGTTGATAACTTTTATAAACAGGATTATGGTGTATATTCTGTAGATAATGAGTACATGTTTACAATCTGTCGCACTTTTGTAAGTATGTACATTGCTAAAGGGATTTGTAGCGGTAACGAAGAAGAATGCATCGCTGCTATTAAAGCTTATCTTAAAAGTGTGAAATGTCACATGGATGATATAGCTAAACTCCTTCTATAATGCAGGATAAATAAAAAATTAGGGTGAGAAGGCGGTGTTACAGCACCGCTTTCTTATCTTTTCAAATTAATCGACATTATTAACAATTAAAACCAAATAAGTATGAAAAAGATTGTAGTTTATCAGTTCACAGTTAAGCTTAACGGCAAGTATAGAACTTCTCCGGAATACGCATCAGAGCAAGAACGCCTTGCTGCCGTTGCGCGTTTCCTCGCGAAATATCCGCTTCGCTTGACCATCAACTTCTTCACCAGCGTTCGCTACGTTGCAGAAACCGTATAAGAGAGCAGCAGCCTTCGGGCTGCGCTTTCTTTTTGAACATATGCTGCATAAAGCACTCAAACAATATATGCTACATAAAGCCTTTAAGAAACATATGTCACATAAAGCATTCAAACAACATATGCTTGCTGGCTCCGTGGATTCCTGCGCTTCAAACAACATATGCTTTTTACCTCGCTCAATGTAGGCATCCCTTTATAGGTTCAACCAACATAGCGTTTTCTCTCTTTCTCATCCTCTTCGTTTGACTGGCATTATTAACAATTAAAACAATAACATTATGGCATTCAAAGTGAACATTTTAGCATCTGATGAAGCACAGTATTTAGATGCTGGCATTGTAAAAAATGAACGTATTTGTCTAAGTAAGGATGGAAAATCTACGTTTCTTTGGAAGATTGATACTAAGTATTATGTTGAAATCAATACCTATTTTGATGAAAACTTTTGGCCGGGCGAAGATAACGCCATTGACAGATGTGAGTATATCATTGAGGTGAAAGAACTCACAGATGAAGAAGTTGAAGAATATTTCAAAGCTTATGAATCCTATGAGCCAGCATTATACGAATAGTATGGACGAAATCTGTGTCCCAGTAATAAAGAAAATACTGGGACACTATTTAGAACTTAATCCAAATTATAACAATGGACTACAGAGAAATCAACAGCCTAATGGCCCTGTGTCTGCGAACAATTAAAAACCTCGCGATAGTATAAGGTGAATCGTATAAAATTATGCAGTATTTTTATATTGTAGTGTACACAATCGTAGGTGATGATCTTACATTGTGTAAGATAGGACTCAATCCTCATCAATTAATTGAGTGGGGAAGAAGAGAGGCGACAAAACATCCTGAACGTAGTTATGAACTATATAGACAGCCTATAACGCGCACCGGTAAAATTACATTCTATAAACAACTTGAACCTTATGAAACTAAATTACAGCATAGTTTAAGAGTTGTGAAAGAAGGTTTTGATTGGGATGCGTTTGAAGCAAGTCGAGGAGCTGATATGGATGTTGATGTTCGTAGATAACCACAAACACCGTTATAGCTTGAACTCCTTTCTTATCTCCTCCTCTTGACCCCACAATCATCTCATCCTTCCCTTCCTCTTTCTTATCTCCTCCTATTTATCGCCCACTTCTAATCCCCTAATGAGTGAGCACCAACAATAGGTACGAGATAAGATAGGGGAAGTAAAAAATCTTTACAAAAATGAGGAATAGTTTAAAATCCTAAGACTATGCCACACAATTGCAAAGACACAACATGAGCTACATGTTAATAAATAGCCCTTTAGCATTTTAAAGGAATGTAAATGCAAAATAATAAATCAATTAAAACAATACAACTATGAACAATTTCAACATTATCAAAGGCGAAGAATTATCTATTTACGTAACAACAGGTATTTCAATAGGTCAAAGCAAAAAACCTAATCGCCAAGGACAATTAAGCGAGTTCGCAGTATTCACAATTAACGACGCAGATGCTATCGCAGCAAGAAGCCGTAGAATAATTATATTCAACGACGAAAAGCCAGAAGTAATCGAGCGTCTTAAAGCATACTGCAAAACTGTCCAAGTTAACGGAGAAAACCGTCAAATCGTAGACATGAACAAGTTGATAACAGACCTTGAAGCAGAGCCAGAGTTGATTAAGAAAAGAGACCAACTCTACAAGATGCTCGAATTCAAAGGCGGCATGGTAACGCAATACAAGCTAAGAAAAGGCTTATGCTACATGAACGATGTCAATGGAAATCCAGTCAAAGATAGACACGGTAACACCATCAAAAGAGATTCAGTAACCATATTTGTTTGGGTAAAGAATATGACACCAAACGAACAAGGCGGTTACACGACAACCTATTATGATGGTTATTCTCCATGGGAGCAAGGACAGCGAATGGAAGACCGATTCTTCGAGAAGAAGGTTGAAGGCACAATGACGCAAGAAGAAAGCTTAAATGCAGCGCTAAATCCAACAACGCCCACACAGGACGCCACAAGAATAGCACAGCAAAGAGCTCAAGCACAACCACAAATGGGTCAACAACCACAAATGGGTCAACAGCCTCAAGCGACAGTTCAAGTAGCACCTCAGGCAGCACCTCAACCAACTCCGCAAGCAGACGACAATCTTCCATACTAACGGGCAAGGCGACAGCACAACACAAGTGCTGCGCCACGCCTTTGGGTCCCTCCCTCTAGGTATGTATTTATAGATTCATAAATTCTTAAAACATTATCAAAATGGTCAAATTAGTTAAATTTATCCCCAAACATGATGAGCAGAGTGAATTACATGTTAATCCTACTTCTGTTAGTTGTATATTCAAAGACAATGAAAGCGATGAAGTTGTATTAAACATTGGTGGTATAATGTATCCAGTAATCGGATATGTATCAATCGATGGACAAGTACACCAAGTATCAAGTGTAAAAGATGCAGTTGAGTTTCTTAAAACCAAATAATTATGACAAGGTTTATTGAAGTATATGATGTTGATAAAAAGAAATTTATCATATTAAATACATCAAACATTGTGTGTGTTAAACAAGGTAAAAAAGGAACGTTAATTACATTAAATATTAACAAACAGAATATCGGAGTTGATTTTAATATTAACAATCTTAGCATAATAAGTTGTACAAAATCATACAATGATATGCTGGCACTTTTAGATGCAAGACAATATGGACGAGATTAAAAACATCCTTCATTAAACACTCAACAAATTATAAAACAACGCATCAATGTCTTTGAGGAAACGTATAATAAATAGAGAAAATTGTGATCCATTATTAAAAGATGTAATTAAAATACATGATTTAACATATGGATTATTTGGTAGATATGCCTATGAATGGAAAATATCTATTGAATTTCCAGATGGATCTAAACGAGTAATTCAATTTAAAAACAATAAAACAGCTAGAGCGGAATGGCGAAAAATCCAAAAACTGAAAAAGCAACAAGTTTAAACTACCCCAAGTTTAGAAAATCTTCTAAAGGCAAACCAGAAACAGCCTTAAAAGAAAATGCTGCTATTTTCATTAAGCACGATGGTTGCACAATGCAACTATTTCATGGTCTATCAGAGACAAACGCAGCAGTGCGCGTAGGAGCATTGCGTAAGTTATACAATGATTGGGATGGACATTTCATCATTGCAAAAACTAAAATAAGAACTAAAAAATGAAAAAGGTGCTTATTGTGTGTTTATTACTATTTCAAATAGCAATTACACAAGCTGTAACAAAAACAACAGCAAAAATTGACACATGTATCTGTTGGAACAATGATATAACTTGTATTTATACATTATATCAGAAGAATACAAAAGGTCAAACAATCATTAAACATTATGCTAAATATGTGAATGATGATCAAAATGTTTGTGATTTAATTACATTGCCTAAAAATGTATACGATTACATCATTTTATGTTATCAAACAAATGTTCACGCATATCTTGGTATAGTATTTAAGAACAACACTCCTCAGCGTATTGTAAAGTATCGCAAAGCTGGGGTTTCATATAAAGGTGATACTTTAAAAAATGTACAATTTTATAAATCAAAAAACTATGGAACAAACTAATAACCCTATGGAACTAACTAATGATCCTATTGTAAAAGATATGATTGGGACTATTAAGCATCTTACAGCTGTAGCTTATAATAAAGGATACCGTGATGGGGTAAAAGCAAATAGATTACGTATGGCAGATCTATTAAATCAAATAAGCGAGGAAATGAAGAAAGGTCCAGAACCAACTAAAAATACATAATATAAAATGAGAAAAAATAATAAAGAAGGACGAGTTAAAACATTCTTTAGAATATTCTCACATTTATTATGTAGCTCGCTCGGTTTAATCATGTCACTATTTGCATTCTTAGGACTCTTAACAAGCCCTGGGAATGCAAATGTGAATATTTGGTTGTTTATGTTATCTTTAGCAACATCAATTGCATGCATGATAATATTTGGAATTTATTTTATATCCGCTTGGAATGATACGTTCTTTGAACAAAATGAAAAATAAATTTACAATTGCTGATATATTATTATTGATAATATTCGCAACACAAATATTAAACACAATAATGATAACGCACATTATGTTGGTTTTGTATGATTAATTATGAAGGATATTAGTAATAAACAATTTGAGCTATTGTTAACAATACTTGGATGTATTGTTATTATAGAAATATGTATTGGTTTATATATAATATTCATAATTATAAAATGATTTATTATCTATTACTTAAGACTTGGTAGCATCAAGCTACTGAGTCTTTAGAAGGTTAATGCAGCTTTGCATATTATGCAAAAGAGTCCAAAGCCTCTATAAATGCAGATGGGCCACATCTATGTTTTTGGTTTTCTACAATCGAAAGGTTGAGTATAATCAGCCAAAAACTGATTATACCATTTTAATTGGATTACCATTCAAATAAAACATATGAAAGATTTAAACACAAATCCTAAGGTGTTCGATAGACATCAAAAGGTAGAAATGACAGTAAGGGTTATGTCCAGTTTAAGCATCAGTAAAAAACTTAGCTTAGCGATTGAATTTAGTAATTACATTCGTAATTATCTAATATCAAAACGTTACGTCGGCACAAAAGAACTACGTGGTGTTGATATACGTCATTCAGTATCGAAGACGTGTATAACAGTTTTTATAGGATTTTATCATCCTATAAATACAAACAAAATATCAGATAATGCAGAACTTATTAGAGATACTATGGTTCAGGCATTAACAATATTTCGTGACGTATTTACTCTTGATGACCGCCTGAGCGAACAGGAAAAATCTTGTAAAGCTGTTAATTTTAAATTACTTGGAAAAGCTTTATTGCTTAAAAGTAAAACTCTCGAATCCGCGTGTATTTCTACACGTTGTTAGTTCCAACTAACATTAAAAAATGGGCAAATAACTTAATTAACGTTCTTAAAAATTATCAAAATGACAAGAACATTTGGCAAAATCTCCGTATGGTTAATAGGAGTCGTAGCTGCATTATGCGCAGTTATGTGTATGACAGCCTGTCATCATGGATCAACAAAACAAAATGTCGAAAATGAGGACAGTGTGTGGTTTTCTGTGCAATTAATGGCACAAACAAATCCAGAGTTTGTTAATATTGACGAACTTAAAACATTTCATGACAACTTAATTTTAAATGATGAGATTAAAGACGTCTTCAAGAAAATGTCTCCGCAAATGGTTGAGCGAGTAGGACGCGTAGTTTTATCACGAGAACATAAAGTTACAATGAAATCGTTAGTATCTGAATATAAGTTAAATTACGATATTTATAGTAGGCAAACGGAAATAGATGAAGTTGCTCCTAAAATACCGCAAGCGCTTAAAACTGATACGATAAACTCTATTAATACAACGAGTGAGGAGGATTTAAAATGCGAGCATTAGTTATAATGTATGACGGAAAAGAAATAAGTCAAAAATGTATCACAAAGATTACAAATAACCTATGCGATGACACAGGGTCAACGTCAATTGGCATATCTTCTTTTACCGAAAAAGAAGTATCAGAAACATTATTAAAATCTGTAAATAGTATTGCAACACCAAAATGTATAAAAGCCGATGAGGAAACTATTTCAGCTGTAGAATACTTGAAAAAATTGTGTGGGGACCCAATTAATACACCAAAACGATTTAAAAGTAATATAAAACTACAAGCTAACGGTATTTTTATAGACGGCAATGAAAACAAATTGTTTGTTAGTTCAATACACAAGCTTGCGCGCAATTACGAAAACAAGCTTTATTTTGAATATATGGTAAATTCGGGCATATCAACAGATATGATAATAATGATCCACCAATTGGACAAATTATTTAATACTGTAACAAATGTGTAGAACAAAGCGTGATCGACCAGCCGTTAAAGCACAATATCGTGATGAGACGGAAAATAAGCGAGGGCGTGGATCTCATAAACATATGGATCCATATCATCGTATAAAATTTAATACTCGCAATTATAATGAATTTGAAGAAGATGTATCGGATTGACATTAGGCGTGTCAAAGACGGTAAGGAAACCACGAGTAGTTTGTATTACCCAAACATAAAAACTGCATCAAATGCACGTAAGGCGTTAATAAATATGTTTACGTGCAGATTTATGTCAAGTACAAACGACAAAAGAAAACAATGGGACGCATATCTTAAAAATCATCAAAATATGTGGACTATTAAATACGCAATCTTTGACTATAAAAAAGGTAGCGGATTTAAAACTATTGAAACAACAATAGTTCCTGGTTCTGTGAGTGAAATCATAGCGCCAAAATAATAATATCAAATTAATTAACAATTTAAAATTATCAAAATCATGGGAAAAAACAACAACAAACCAGCAGCAACAGTAGATACAATTGAGTCTAAGATCAACGGTCTTAATAGTATTTCAAAGGGAGTAGAGTCAGCAATGGCAGAAATTCAGAAGAATACTGATGAGCGTGCAAAGAATGAAGCTATGAAAATGCTTGGAGAGTCTGAATACATTAACAATAAGACTCTGATAATGCTTCAGACAAGACGTAAGCAGGAAGCTGTTGCAAGCGCATTCCTTAAGAAAACTAAGGCGTTGCGTGATTTCATTGTAGGAGAGCCTGATAATAAGGAACGTGATGAAGAATACTTTAAAAAGCTTCAAGAGAAATATCCAAAGGCTGAAGAGTTTACAAGAACAGAGTATTCTAAAGAGCGTGACGAAATTATCAAGGAATATAATAAGAAGCTTTCTGAGATTGATGAATGGAAGTCTAATATGACAGATAAGATTGAGAACATCCTCAGAGATCACAATATTGGGCTGTGGGAAGTAAGTTTCGGAATTAGATTCTAGAATTTGCACTATACCAAAATACCAGAGCCTTGAGCCAGTGTATTAAGATGTTAAGATTACAGTTGGAAGAGATACCGAGGTGTAGAGACACTTGCATCGTAAATCATGAATTAACATGATCGTCAAGAGCTATAAGCCAGTACGGGTAAAAACATTCAAGACAGGATGTATAAACTATGTCTTTTAGGTCAACATATGCATGAGAGCCATTGAGCCACATTACGTAATAAGAGATATCCTAGGAATGGTAAGTCGAATGACATGCATGTATCAAAAAATGTATTTAATGTGGAGCTAAGAGCTATAAGCCATGATCCCAACATTATGATATAAGCTAAATAATTCGTTTTAAGGCAAAGTATGTCGACAACTAGAGTAATTAACTATGAAGTCTGCAAAAATGTCTTAAAACGAATTTAAATACGCTTAAATCGAATGTATAGAATTGACCTAGCTATACATTTACTAAAAAGAAACTAAAGTCGCTTGAGTATGAAAATATAAACGAAGACCGCGGTTCGAGTCCGCGCATCTCCACTATGAATAACAATACACGTTTATTTTGTTTGTTTTCATTTTTTCAAACATTTATTTTTTATGGTTGGTTTATAAATAAAATTATAAACAAGGTAAATGAACATAAATAAAGTTTGTGAAAATATTATTTATGGCGAATATCCCCGTTTGTGAAAATAGGGATATTATTTAATGGGGATGATTTGGCTTTTGATTCGTTTAGAAGATAAATACGAGACTTATAGTAAAAATAAATCATAAAAGTAGTAATGTTGTAGACTATACTTGCGTAGCGTAAGTAAGGTCTTGAGCTAAGCACAGCAATAACAACAAGTGCCGACCTGGAATGTCGTAAAACTTCCGCACGGAAGGGTTATGACGGATAACATAAATCGGTTCAAGTCCGAACCTTCCACTAGAGTTAATTAACATTGTTTCTTTAATCATTATCAAAATGAAGAAAGGTTATAAACAAGCAGTCAGAGAACGATTGCAAAGATATGGGTGTATATGTACAGTTCTTTACAGATACAAAATATATACACGCATATTAAATCTTATTTACAAATCATATTTCGGGAATTATTCATGTAGTCCATCTAATAATTTGGAAAAGACCAAAATACTCAATTACATGTTTATCAAATATGCTGGACAATGTGAAGCTGATGTATTCCATCGTTTAATACCGTGGAATGAATTATCTTCACAAGATAAAGCTATGCTTGAAAATATTGAAGGATGGATAAGAGTGGAAGAATTTAATTGTAAATAATATGAATAAACAAAGTTTTAACTTATTAAGTTTTCCAAACCAGGCAGGAACATATATCGCTCAAAACGATAAAATAATCTGCTTAGTTCAATTTGTAGGATGGTATCCTCAACTTGAAGCAAAACGAGGATTGTTATTAAACAATTTTATGCATGCTCAAGATTCAGAAAAGTATGACGACGACTTTATTAAATCAGTTCTTAACAAAAAGGAATTGATTGCAGATAAAGACGTATTGAACAGTATAATGTATGATCGCGGGAAATGGGAGTTTCTTTTATTTCCAGTAAACTACGAAAGACTGCCAATATATCGTAGAACTTATTCTGATTTTATCAAATTAACTGATTATGAATTAGCTGATTTATACTCATTGTATATGAAGATGGATCAATCTGAAATATCATATACCAAAATGGTGAGTGTAATAAAGGTAAGATGTAGTTGCACAATAGAAGCAGCTACACAATTAATCAACAAATTTGATAGAGTTATGCATGGAAAGGAATCTTTGTATGAATGATTTATTAATTAAGTCGGTACTATTAAAAGGCATTCCAAAAGATTACCCAAAATATAAAAAATATGAATATTTAGACAAATTGCAAGATCTAGATCAATATATGATTTATGATAATAATCAATTAGACACATTATGGATCAATATGAAACTTAATCGTGATTTAAGAGAATTAAATGCATTTGTTAATAAAAATATTGTATTAAAATTTGGACGTATTTCAGATATGACGTTTGGAGTATTACTCCGAATAGCAACAGGAATGTTGAATAAATGTAACTCAATAACAGAAGAAGATAAATTAAGAATACATCGGAAATTGTGTTTGAGATTGCATTTAGAATTTAATAGTGTAATAAACGAAATGCTACCATTTTAACACATAAGTTATTAATTTAACTTATATGTACTAACGAGCACCGTCTCATACAGCAGTGACAGCTTAATAACCGGTTAAAAATTGATTATGGATAAATCTACTTTACCAAAAATTACAGATAAAGAGATTGCCATTATCAAAAAGGCGAAAGCTGGTGATAAATTAGCTTTTAATCAGATCTTTTATAATTATAAATCTTTTGTAGAAAATATATTATATGACTATATAAAAGATAAAGACGAGGCTAGAGATATAGCCAACGTCGTATTTGTAAAAGTTCATGATAAACTCTCTAAATTTGTTAACTATGATTCTTTTGGAGGATGGTTACGAATTTTAACTAAAAATACCGCAATAGACTATTTGCGTACAATAAAGGACAAGCAGGTGTATATTGATACTAACGATTGGAGAATTGATTTTAATCAAACTCAAAATCGTCACGAGAGTGACATTATTAATAATATGACACTCGATAATATCATTTCAAAATTCACAAATCTAACTCAGATTAAGAGAAAGGTCCTAACAATGTACTATTCAGATGGTTATACAATTGCGGATATTTCTAAATGTTTAGGAATGCCAACAGGAACGATAAAATCAATCTTATTTAGATTCCGAAAACAAGTGTTTAACAAATTAAAAATTAAGTAACATGCTGCAAATTATGTTATTAGCTATTGGTGCGATTGTATGCATATTAATAGCGAAATTGAACAAGTCTAATAAACTATTTTGGGCTTGCTTCTTAAGCATGTTAGCCGGATTTGTTGGACGCGCTGCAACTTCAAACGCTCATGTTGTAAATGAGACTAAGAAGTGTATTATTAAACATGATTTGGGTAATAATCCCATGTTGACATCGACGTGCTCATTACAGGTAACTCCTGTCTTTGAAGAGGGCGAAGATACATTAGTTGAGACAAAATCAACAGGTAAGGATTATCAAATCATTAGTTTTAATACAGCAGACGGACATGTAAGTCCAAAGGCTATCATGAGTAGAGATCAACCATTTGTTTATGATACTAGCTGAGAGAATTTAATAATTCAATCTTTGTAATATTATAAACAACAGTATTTAACAAAAAATTAGCCATTAAGGAAGGCTGAGACAAAATCTCAAATTATCAAAATTATGGGGAAGGAAAATAAGAATAAGAATAAATATTCTTACGTTAATGCAGCTCCTGTAGCTGACGGAAAGAAGACAACGGTTGTAACACCTGATGTTAAATCCGAAGAAAATAAGGTTGAAGAGCCTAAAGTAGTTAACTCAATTCCAAAAGTACCAGAACCACCTAAGGAAGAAAAGAGTAAGCTTACAGACAATAGTGAGCTTAATTCAATACTTGGAGTAATGAAGCAGACGTCTGGTTCTGGATTGTCAGCTGATGGATATGTCAGATTGGCAAGTATTATGGATGATAAGTATCGCAAGGATACTGAGTCGGCTAAGAAATATTCACCGTTGTTCTTAAATGGTGCAAGTAGGATTGTAGATACAATTGTATTTGGAACATTGCTAGAACAAGTGGTAAATACGACAACTCCGATATCTTTGCTTATACGCAAGAGCTCGTTTTCTGAACTTCAGAATCTTGCAAGTTCATTTGGAATAAAGCTTCCAAGTGTAGATAAGCTTAGACTTCCTACGCCAGAAGATCTAGCTAAAGCTGGTATATCAACTCCGTCAGGAGAAGAGGGAATGCTTGACTTTAAGCCAGAAGATATTCCAACGGAAGTAAAAAACAAGATCAAAGATGAGAAAAAGAACGCTGAAGCCGAAGTTGAGCTTGACCCCAAGAAGATTACAACTAAGGATCAGCTAGTAGCGGCGCTTAATAAGATTTTTGCAAAACGTAATAGTCGTAGTATTGAGAATAATATTCTCTCTGCTATTAAGTTTATTAAAGATTATCGATATGCGGAACTTGAGCGTGAAGGTAATAGTAGCGAAAAGAGAGCCGTACTTGATTCTCGCAATATTGATGATTGGATTCAAGATGCTATAAGCATTACTGAACCAACGTTGATGTTTCGACAGATTGGATCAAGTCTTGCAAAGTATTGTACAGAAGACGAATCACCAGTTGGAGCGTTTCTGTCAATGCGGTGTGCTCTTAAGTTTAGAGGAGAATGCGCTTTGTCTGATGAAGAGGTGGCAGCAATCGTTAAGTTTATACTTTTGTGGTATAACACCTATGTTGTTGCCGAGAACACAGATAAGCTTAAAGGAAAGCTTACTAATTCAGCAAGACAAGTGCTTCAAACAGAGCTTGATTTGGCGGAAAAGGCTGTGCATTATATAACGCACTTTGATAAAGCTATTCCAGAAAAAGCTATGGATGCCTACAAGCCAGGAACTCCAGCATCTCTTAAGAAACTGTATTTCTTTACAAGAAGCGAATACTTTGGTAAGGAAATTGCAGGAACTAATACGAAAATGATTGAAGAGTCATTTACAAATTTAATGTATAACGTTAAACAGAAAATTGGTGTAATTGGCAATCTGTTCTTGCCTCAATCTGATAAGGATGAGAGGTACAGTGATTCCAATATTAAGCCGCTTGAAAAAAGCAAAAGTGCGGAGGAACCTGAAGACGGAAAGCCTACAGAGAAAGCTGATAAATCTGAAACTTCAGCTGCGGAGAATGCAACAAAAAAATAATGGCGTTCTTCGCAACTGCCAGAAGGTCGGCAAAACGCATTTTAAAGGCAGTAGTGGATGTCCTGGAGCAAGCATGCTATCGTGTGAGAACTGCAGTCTCAAACGGAAGCGAAGATGACGAACCAGTAGATCTACAACACAATTATCATGTTGAAAAATAATCATTATCAAAATGAAAAATTTAGTAACAACATTAAGCTGCGTAGCGTTGTTAACATTTGGTTGGATTATCGGCCATAATGATGATACGCAGCCGCAGGCAGCACAGACAATACATCAATCTGTAATGCCTGTAGACATACAGCTTACAATGTATAAAAATGCTGTAGAGAGTCTAACTAATAAATTACAGAGCAAAATAGACTCTGTAAAAACAGTTTCTAATCCAGACACGGTGATGGTACCTGTACCATATCGTGTTGTACAAGAACGTATAGTACACTATCCTCTTGTATTTATAGCAAAACAGGCAACTGAAGAGCAAGTTGAAGAAAATCACTCTGCTAATGACAGTATACGTATTGTCGAATAATTAGTTCAGATTCATACTAGATCTCATTAGTCTAGGAATCGATGTTTCAATTACTTGGTCTGAGAATATGTTAACCCTCTCAAAGGGCGAGATACGCAAAAGGTAAGACGAAATGGTGTTTACGTGAAAAATAAACATTAAGTAGGAGTAGCGGTGTATCAACTCCTAGTTGTCCATGAGAACCGTTTGGTGATGGAATAAACAACAAAACGCATAAGTCGCAAGAAGCGCATAATGAACCGTATCGGAATCTTATATATTGAGGTACACAAATATAAGCGAACGACACACGAATTGCAGCTATTAGCTTCCAAACCTAATAGATTTGTACTATGCTTACTCTAGTGTTCATGGTCTCCAAAGCCATTATGAAGGGAGGAAAACCAGGTAAACAAATAGAATGATTAAGAGAGACTGTGAGGATCTACTCACAGATTATATCGTAAATATGGTGCTATCTACACAAATCCTTGACGTTAGATTCGTCACATCTCAGTTTAATGGGAGGCAGTGATCGGGTAAGTGCGTATGCTGAAAATCTTTTCACTATTTTTAATAACTGACCGCCAGCCTTTAATCGTTTATGCGGTATATAAAAGTAAATGATTAGCAGAGAGAGGAACTCTGTATCGGAAAGACCGATCCGCGCCACGAGTCCGCGAGAAAAAGACTGATGGTATTATCCAGAAAAAGACATTAGCAATCTAATATGGATATGATTAACGATGACTACGTGACAGTCGAAAGAAGTTCTTAATGCAGGCTAAACACCTGTTGCTTAGAAGTGTATAAAGCATAACGTGAATTGTATTCGACACATGTCACTCCAGGCATGTTGACCTACCTTTCATCTTCTTAATACATGGAGAATAGAAACACACGATTAGAAGTTAGCACACTTACAAATATCTATTTAGTGCTGTAAGTATAACTCTAATTTGAAACGGAAAATCAAACATGTAGAAGCATAGTTAAAAGTTCTATGGAATAAAAACAAACAGAGTAGTAAACTGGTATACTATATTGTTTAACAATCTTATTGTGGTTCGACTTGAGTATATTCAAATGTCTGTTGTAAAGATAAAATATATAATAAGCCAGAGCAATAATAGTGCCAACCGTTATCGTCAAAAGGCCATAAGGTAAAACATGCAGTGCAATGTATGTGTAAACTAAGGTGCAGGCCTACGGGTTCTCATAGAAATCTTATGTACTGTCTCTACATAAGATAAGCGAGGCGAGAAATCGCGTAGCGTACAGCGGAACACGAGTGCATATGCGTATCGAATAATGCATGAGCCGTAGTGGGTTGGAATCCCAGATATTCGTGCACGATAAATAAAGAAATCCTGGAATAATGGTCAATGTGGGTGTTTTGAAACATAAACAGCATTGCCTCAGCAAAGAGTATAAAAGCCGTAGTATCAACGACTCTTCTGAAGAGTAGATAGTTCGATAATGAAACGTACTCCTCACGTTAAGAAGGAAACAGGTTATTAATTGTTCTGCCTGTAAAATGCCTCAGCCGAAATAGAACAGGGGAGCTATCCTAATCAGTATCGTAAGACTGAACAAATAGTAGCAAAAGACATTCTGTTAAATTTAAAATAACTCAGCACTGGAACTCTCCGCGATGCTTGGACACATCAGAGCCTTTGACGGTTATTTTAAATTATTTTATAAAGTATAATAAAATAATTCACATTGCTAATGTATGACTACATTACACCAATTAGAAGTTTATAGCTTTATGACTAATGATATATAGTAATAGATAGACGAACAAAGTAGTCGATAATTCGTCCATAGCAACATAGTTGTGCGGTTTATATATCATTAGTTACAAAAACGACCTCTCATAAGCACGGTTAATCGAATTTTGTGTACCGAAAAGCATAAGTGAATAATTGCCGAAAGGCTTAATAGCTCTAATGAGCATAATTAATTAAAACAATAATTTTCGTGGTGAATCAATCACGAAATCAAAAAGGAAAATTATTATGAATAATGTAAATATTAACGTAGAAATTAGTCCTAAGGGACGTAAAGTTGTTATGGCATATGGTTCAATGTTTGGCCGCCAGCTATTCACAGTATCTTGTGTAAACGTTGATCTGAAGTTCAACGAGAAGAGAGAAAATATCTCAGAGAATGGAGAACTTCTGCCGATACGACCTGTCCATCGTTATAAGATTCGTAAGATCGATGTTATAAGTATGGAGTATGCTCAGGACATTGATGGTACTCCTATGATTATTCTCAACAAGGGTCTTAAGGATAAGGCCGGCAAGGAAATTGAAATTACACTTCCGTTGCAGATGCCTAAGTTCGATATAGAGCCTACAAATGAGAATATAAAACTGGCAATTGAAAACATAGCTAAGTCTGGTGAACCAATTTACTTTAAGTGTCTTGAAAAGCTTACTGATGCAGTTAATCGTTTGAATAAGAACGAGAAGGCTCGTGTTGATAATTTGATTTCTGATCTCCAGGGTCAGTCATCGTTGCTCGGAAAGACAATTAGCAAAGACACTGCATATGTGACAGAATATAAGAAGCAGTGTGGTATTCTTGATGACCCAGCACTTGATGCAACAGTTCACGTTGAAACTACAGTTGAAGAATAATTATGAACAACCGTCTGTCTCGTGCAGACGCGTTGCTTGTACAATATCTACTTGAAGATCCTACAATTAGGGGCATTCTTGTAGATAATGACAAGAAAGAAGTATATAGCTCGTGCAGTGTGGGTGAAGACGGTTCTATAACATTTGGCAAGACCTGCGTAAAATGGTGGAATCGTTTAATCGGAGATGAACGAACTATTTCTTTTAACGAGTTTGCAATGAAAGTTGCGTCCGCAATTAGCGGGCAAAAGAACAATACAAATCAAAAGATTTTAAACGGTCTTTTGGGAGTTATTGCAACTAAGGGTATACAAGGTGAGGATTACTCGTATGTTATTGACCAATTGTTAATAGCTACAAAGTTTGGTATGAAGAATAGTCCTTTGAGTTGTAAAGTTATGGGAATCGACAGTGGAGACCCCACGGAAGGAGATTCCAATACTAATGAAGCTCAAAAGATTAATATTCATATTGATCCTATGGCTTTTTCTCACAAGTTTGCTCTTAATCCATTTGGAGAGACAATAAATGTGAAAGGACATGTACAATTTGATCAAATTGATTAGTAGTACTGGAGACCCCAGTTAAAACGAATATCAATTGGCGATTGTGTATGAATAATCACATACGATATAACATTAGCAGCCCAACCAACTGCTAATGTATTTTTATGGTTACGATGGACGGGTGTGTGGCTGGAAACCCCAGATAAACTCAGGTTCGACTCCTGAGCACCTTCAAAGGAGACGTATAGTTCAAGATTTATTATTAACTTAAAATATATCAAGCTTATGAATAAATCAATTAATTTGAACTCTACGAATATTATTAATACACGTGATAATCTTAGTAAAAAGATTTCTTCTTATTGGAAGACAATTGAATCTACTAATCTGATGTCTAAAAAGGCTGTAAAAGAAGGGCTTCGTAATTACGACCTTAAGTCGTTGTATAATCAGATTACGCAGATGGCGATTAACCGTGTGAAATCAAAACTTCTTATGAATGCCATTAATAGTGGAATAAAGAAGTTTAGCTTTAAGGATATTAAAAACGATCATTATTATCGTATTTATATGCTTAATGAGCTTAATGAACAAAAGACACACCTTACAATTGTAAAGACTAAACATACTATCAATCCGGCAACTAAGGCAAAACTTGGTAAAAAGGGTCTTAGTAAGGATGAGGTGTTTACAAATGCAAAATGTGCACAACTTATTGGCGATATTGATATTAGAATTCAAAATCTTAAGGCGGAGATTGAAAACTTTAATAAGAACGCTAAGATTGAATTAGAAATCGACGACAATGAGACATTTACTACAGAGTTTACTCTATAATAAATATATTGGGTATTTATGGTAACATGTGAAATAACATGAACTGTTCGATTCAGTTATACCTTCTACTATCAAAGCAACACGTTTAATTAAAACATAATCAATATGAAAACGAATAAGAAATATTTAGATAAATTAGCAAATAAGAATAATTTTACGTTTAAGGATCTCAAATTCTTTAGAGAGTCTGTAAATAAGCCAAAATATGATCAAGAAGGCAATTTAATTTGCATCTCACGGCCAGTTTCTAGTCGTGTGACATATGTTATAGGCAAAACACTAAAAAAGGCTTCAAACGACGTTAAAATACGTTATTTGGCTAATGAAAAAAATAATATGGCTGGAAAATTTAAGCAACCGAAGAATTGGGTTCCGACGTTTAAAATATCCAGTATGAAACTGACGCATAATGAATATCTTCATGGTGTGGCAGTTAACCGTCTGAACAAGTGGGATAAGAAAAACCCAAGTCCGGAACTACAAAATATCGATAATCTTTCTGACGAGAAGAAGCTTATTTACATGAACAATATTGAAGAACACAACAAAATGCGCAGTGATGTGTTTAGCAAAATTGTAACTGAAATAATGACTACAGAACGTGAGAAAAGTAAGAGATATATGGTCTTAACTATAACGAAAGGGGACTCGTATAAACTTCAACCAAAAGATCATACATTCTTTTTTGGGCGTTATAGAAAAAGACAAGCAGCAGAAGCAGATTATATAAAATATACAAAGGAAGCTTATAAACTTGGAGATAAGTTCCTTAGGTCAGAGCTTACAGAGTTTAGACGAGGCTTATATTGTGGATTTAAAGTGTGGCATGTAGACCAACCTGCCGCAATTAATCATACTTCTAAAATTATGAAGCCTATATTGCAGACGTGTAATATACCTTCAAAAAAAACTGCAAAGGTATTGTATATACCACCGCAGAAAGCTGAATTAAAAGCAGCATAATACAATATATAAATCGCCAGAACTATAAGTCAGTGCGATTTACAAGGGAAGCTTGAAGTGCGATAAACCAAATACTTTCATACCTTAATAATATTATATATATCGTAGGCTGGTTTGATTCCAACCCTTCCCACGTTTGGCAAAATTACTTATTTTAATTTATTACTTGTTTATTTAATTGGAGACATACGCAGTAGCGGTATTCGTGAGAATATAAGGGGTTTAATTCCCATGTGTCTTTTTACACGGGAGCTATGGTACAACAATTTAATAATTAATAATATTATAACAATAGTCAATGATAATGCCATCTCTGATAGAGAAATTGTTGGAGGGTTTGATTCCCTCGCTCCCACCAAATTTTATAGCCATGGTTATTAAAGATGCAATAGCCAACGTTTATGATGTTGAAATATTCCCTAATTGTTTTCACGCAACAATTAAAGATACTGAAACAAATCAATATCATAAATTTGAAATATCTAATAGAAAAAATCAGATAGATGAATTATGCGACTATTTTAAAACAAAGAACGCTATATTTATAGGTTATAATAATCATTTCTACGATGATTTAATTATTAACTATATTATAGAATATCATAATGTAATGATTAATAAACCATACTATGATATTTGTAAGTCTTTGTATAATATGTCGCAACTTATTGTGAATGACGAAGAAGATAATAATGCGATAGCAAAATTAAGTCATTGGAAATACGCTAATCATTTTAAATCTATGGATATACTTTCAATGTTATTATCACGTAAATCAAGAGTAGGATTGAAATCTATGCAAATGACTATGCATTATAGGAATGTGCAAGAATATGATGGAGATTTTAATTCTCCAATACCGGATTCTAAAATAGATGAAATGATTAGTTATAACATAAATGACGTAGATTCTACTACAGAGTTACTCAATCGCTGTAAAGAAGACGTAGATCTACGACTTTGGATTGAGAATGAATATGGGATAAATGCACTTAGCATGGATAGTGTAAAGTTTGGGGAAACTTATCTAGCTAAAGAATATTGTAATAGAACAAATATAAATTATAATGTTTTAAAGGAAATGCGGTCTCCAATGGATAATATACCATTAAAAGACGTAATATTCCCATTTATTTCATTTCAAACCCCCGAATTAATAGCAGTACTAGATGATATGAGAAAGCAAGTAGTATCATCCAAGGAGCGAAAAAGTTATGATAAGCAATTTGTGCTATCAAATAGAAGATATTCTGTTGGAGTTGGTGGTCTTCATAGTATCAATTCTCCAGAAATATTTCTTCCAAGTGAAGACGAATATATAGGACATGCGGATGTAACAAGCATGTATCCAAGCCTATTAATCGCCTACGAATTAACGCCACGTCATCTTGGTAAAAACTTCTTAAGCATTTATGAAGGAGTATATAAAGAAAGAGTAAATGCGAAGCATAGCGGGCAGAAAAATAAGAACCTTGCTTTAAAATTGGTTCTCAATTCTGTAACAGGTAAAATGCAAGATGTTAATAGTTGGATGTATGACCCATTCAATGTCTTTAAAATCCGAATAAACGGACAACTGATATTGTTAATGCTCATTGAACGATTGGTTAAATTAGGATGTAAGATAGTGCAGGCTAATACCGATGGTGTAATGTACATTGTAAAAAAGTCAAGTCGTAATGCTATCCAAGAAGCTATTACAGATGTTGAACAGATAACAAAATTAACATTTGAGACAGGATGCTATGAAGCGTTTTATCAATACGCGATAAACGATTATTTCGGGATAATCGAAGGTTATGGCATATCACACGACCCAAAATTGATAGAAAAGAAAGGCATGTTTATTACAGAAACAAATTTAGGAAAAGGGTTATCTCCTACCATTATTCCTAAAGCTGTAATAAACTACTTTGTTAATGGAATTCCAATAGTTGACACTATTAAAAATTGTAAAGATATAAAAGAATTTTTAATGGGACAACGAGTAGATAAAAAATTTAAAGTTGAATATAACAATAAATTTATATCTAGAATAAACAGATATTATGCTAGTACTAATGGTTATTATTTATACAAAGTAGATGATAACCAAAATCCAGATGCAATCTTTTTTAAGAATGCTATAAAGAAAATTAAGTATACTAATATGCTTACTAAATCTGGAGTAACGATATTGAATCTTCTAGACGATAAACCAATAGAAGAAAGACATATAAATTATATGTATTATATATCGGAAGCTAAAAAAATAGTAAATGCATTAAAAACTGTTCAATTGGAATTATTTGAATAATTATCGTTAACCTATGAGTATAAGATGATTGTAGAGCTTAACACTGCGTTATTAAACGCTAGTGAATCTATAAATTCAAATCAATTAATTTTCCTTAGTTTGGTATTAGATAAGAATCAAAAAAATAATCAAGACGTCAATCGTTTAGTCAGCCTTTTAAATGACGACGACATACCAAATTTAATCAAGCAAGGACTCGTTACCTCGATAGAGAGAGGTAAAAATACAATTTATAAACCTACCGAAAAATTGCTAGACTTAGTAAAGCCTAAAAAAGAGTTTTTCGATTTGTTTTATGAAATGTATCCCGTATATGTAACTAGAAAAGATGGTGCTAAATCGTTTTTAAGAACCAACGTAAATAAATGCAGGAATATGTACAATCAGCTTGTAGGAAATAGCCAAGCTATGGCTAACCATCTTAATAAATGTCTCGATTTTGAGATAAATAAAAAGATGAAAACTGGTAGTATGTGTTTTATGAAAACTATGTGGCGTTGGTTAGTAGATCATACATGGGAAGAGTCTGAGCAAGAGATGACAGAGGAAATTAAACAGGAAGATATTGGCTATGGAAATGAGCTCATTTAATCTTTCGGTACGCCCAATGCATGATGTTGTAAATGAAGCGATCCAATATATAAAAGGTCGTAGAGAACATACAATATCATCATTAAAAACTCGTTGGGGTAAGTTTAATAACGTATGTATGGGAGGTATTGAACCGAATACTATATATACTATATCTGGAATATCGGGAAGCGGTAAATCAAGTTTTGCAAATTTGATAAGTACAGATTTAATTGATTTGAATAATAATAAAGAAATAGTAGTATTAGTTTTCTCTTTAGAGATGGTTGGATTTAGGCAAATTGGAAGAACGTTATCAAATAAGCTCAATGTAACGACTTCTACTTTGTATAGTTCTCAACAGGACCTCGATTACGGTACTCTGAAAAAAGTAATTGATGTATCCAACGAGTTAAAAGAGTATCCAATCTATTTTATAGACACACCAGGAACTCCTCAACAAGTTGATGCTACTATTGAAAATTTCTATCAAACATACATTAAAGGAACAGATAAATACTTTGTTATATTTTACGATCATTCTCTTTTAACAAAAAGGGTTGGTAGTGTAATAGAAACAATATCTGAACTTGAAAATGTGTTCATCAAACATAAGAAAAAGCCAAGAACAAGTATAATACAGCTTTCTCAGATGAACAGAGAGATAGAAAAACCAGAACGTATAAATAATCCGCAAACGCATTATCCTATGCGTAGTGATTTATCGTCATCTGATGCTATGTTTCAAGCAAGTGATTATGTGTTCGTTATTCATAGGCCAGAACTTCTGCATATTACAGAATATGGCCCTATGCGTCTCCCAACACAAAATAAAATATACCTTCATCTGTTAAAGAATAGAGACGGAGGTAAACCATGTATACTTGAATTTGAAAACGATTTAGCACATAATAACTTTATTGAATGCTAATGACGATATATAATAGAAAGGCTGAATTTATGAAGACATATAACTTTAAGATTAATAAGAGTACTAAGAAGAATACAACAAACGTAATTAACGATATGAACAAGAGTTTTCTTGACGCGATTCTTGATTTCGCTCCATATCTTAAGCCAGAAAAGAAGACTAATACAATTGATGCATTCTTAACTAAATCTAAAGACTTATCAGATAGCTTTAATTTTTATAAGGCTTGCGAAATTCTTTCCAAGTATAATAGTGGAAAGGATGAATATGATTATGAGCTTGCTGACGGTACGCCCGTTCGCATTTTTGATGACGAGATTCAAGTCGGATATGATGTGATTCCATTAAATTGGTTCCTCACACCAGATAAGTATACTTCGTTCTTTACTCCAAAGAAGAAGAAACTTATTATTGATATCGCCATTAAGATTGCTGCATAATAACAGCTATACAAAAATCGACCATTAAAAGACGTATAACGCATGGATGGATTAATATTACCAACTTCTCCAATTAAAGCAAAATCAACTGACCCTCAATACATGATTCTTTATGGCCTTCCTAAAGCGGGAAAGACGTCATGCCTTGCTCAATTAGACAATAATCTAATTATAGATTTAGAAGGTGGTTCAACATTTATAGATGCAATGGCTATACAATGTAGAACAATTACGGATCTTGGTGAAGCTGCTAGTGCCATTAGGGCAAAAAATAAAGAAGTAGGACATAACTTCTATAAACACATAACAATAGACAACGCTACTAGATTAGAGGATATCTGTATGGGTTATGCTTGTCAATTATATAGACAAACAGAACTTGGAAAGAAATGGACTGGCACAGATGTAACAACATTACCACATGGCGCCGGATATGGATATCTTAGAACTGCAGTAAAAAAGGTAATTGACATGTTTAAAGACCTATGTGACGAGTTCATTCTCGTAGGACATGTTAAAGACAGTATTATAGAAAAAGATGGTGTAGAAACATCAGCTAAAGAAATAGATTTAGTAGGAAAATTGGGAAAGATTGTTTGTGGTTTAGCTGATGCTGTAGGATATGTATACCGAAAAGGAAATGAAACTCATATTTCATTCAAAGGTGGTACAGATGATACTATTATGGAAGCTAGAGCACGACACATTTCTAATAAAGACATTGTTATAGCGACCGGTAACGACGATGGTACAATAACAACATATTGGGATAAGATTTACAAGAAATGAAAGAACTATTAGACAATCTTATACAAGCCTATATAATGGCTTATACGAATAAGGTAGAACTTCCTTCTTGGGATCTTATTTGTAAGAAGAATATGGAATTGGCCAACGAGGAAGCAAAAGAAGAATATAGAAGTCGAATTAAAGAAATAACAAAATAATTATGTTTAGTACAAGTACAGCTACAATTAATAATAATGCATTTGATTCTAATTACATGAATCCTGGTATTAATGAAAATGTTACCCTTAAAGATGTTTCTGTTGAAACATCTACACAAGGCAAACAGTTTCTTAAAGTGTCATTTGAAGACGAAGCTGGTAAAACAGCTGATTTCACAGAATGGGAAAATACAAAAGGATTATATGTAAAAACTGATGAAGATTTGCAAAATGCAAATAATAGACAGTTTGGTAGAATTATTCAGCTAATTAATTGCTACTTTGAAAAATGTCCAGAAGTTGAATTAAATACATTTGTAGATATGATTAATTGGGTTAAATCAACATTGACTCCGTTAATACCTACAAAAAAGAAATTGCGTCTTAAGGTTATATATGATAAGAAGGGATACGTAACAGTGTCCAAGAATGGATTATATGTAGAACCGATGGATGTAAAAGATTCTCAGATTAAAATGTTCGCTCGTGATTTAACAGAGCGTCCAATTCAAGCAGACGTTGAAAAACCTGTTGACCCGCTTGCTCCAGAAATGGATAGCATTCCGGAAGCTGAGAATAAAATAGGTAGTGACTTACCTTTCTAAAAAGTCTGGTGGAGCACAGTTAGGACTCTGTTTAAAAGTCCAAACGCCGCAATGTTGGAATGGTAGACAATTCAGACTTAAAATCTGATGACCATATGGTCGTGCGAGTTCGAGTCTCGCTTGCGGTACATTATATTTCATTTGCCTGTAGGGAGTCAATAGGCGTATATTGACTGCGACGGATAAAATCACATAGTTATACGGCAATGTGTGATTATAAATGTGTTCGACTCACATCTCAGGCGCCAATACTAAAATTTAAGCTTATGTATAGTACTAAAGATGCTATAACCATGAGTCTTAAAGACATTTTAGGAAAGTTGAGTGATTATGATATCTATGCTTACTATATGGGTAAATTCCAAGTAGGAAAGTTATACAATAGTCCTCTAAGGAGCACGGATAAAATCCCTAGTTTTGCTGTATTTCCGAGTAGAAATCATGATTTATTATTTAAAGACCATGGTTCTGGACAATCTGGGAATGCTATTACTTTTTGTAAATTAATATCTGGTGTAAAAACTAGAAAAGAATTGGAAAAAGAACTATTAAAAATTCTTAAATCTTCTAATCCAGAAAGCATTCGTTCTCGAACTATTCATTATTCTCCGTCGTCTGGATGTAATATTGGAATAGTACGTCAACCGTTTACGGATGTAGACGACTTATACTGGACACAGTTTGGAATAAAAAGAAATACTTTAACCAAATACAATGTGTTCAGTATAAGGTATTTTTTATTAAACAATACAGTTCGAGCTGTATACAAAAATGATTGTCCAATGTATGCTTACAAAGTTAACAATCATTTTAAAATATATAGGCCATTAGCTCCAAAACAAACAAAATGGCGTAATAACATGACACAAGATGATATTCAAGGATTTAATCAATTAGATTTAAAAGATAAGTATTTATTGATAATTACTAAATCTATGAAAGATGTGATGGTATTACGAGAAATGGGGTATAACGCAATATCTCCATCAAGCGAAACTACATTCATTAGTAATAATGTAATAGATTGGTGTAAGAAAACATTTAAACATGTTTTGTTACTATTTGATAGAGATAAAACTGGCGTACAAAGAAGTAGAAAGTTTAGTAAAGAATATGGATTAGATGCATTTCTAATTAATAAAAAGTTTAAAGCTAAAGATATATCTGATGCCGTTAAGATTAATGGTTTTAAAATAATTAAAGACTGGTTAGATGACACTTTAACTAAATATAAGTATGCTTGAAATATTTGTAACTTCATTTGCTTTTGGAATAGCTGCAGGAGCACTTGCCGCGCTAGTAACAACACATTACGAGTTGCGTAAATTCAAAAAAGATGAATCTAACAAGCCTAAATCGTATAATATACGCATGAAGGCACGTTATGAAGAATCTTAAATCTACAGGAAGAGTGAAAAATGCGACAAAAGTCACTAAGTATGGAATAAATTTTAGAAGCAAACTCGAACTCTATACTTATGAAGCTTTTACTAATGCTGGAATAACGGTAAAGTATGAGCCAAAGCATTTCACTCTTCTTAATAAGTTCGAGTTTCAAAATGAAAAGATTAGACCAATTACATATTTACCAGACTTTATAGGAAGCTATAAAGGAAAGAAATTTGTGGTAGAATGTAAAGGAATGATTACTGAATCGTTCCCATTGAGGTTTAAACTATTTAAATACTACTTGAAAAAACACAGAAGTAAAATGAAGTGTTATATTGTGAGAAATCATAAACAAGTAGATAATATGATTCGAGACATTAAATGCAGTGAACCAAATGAATAAAGATTTTATAAAAGTTGGAGATAGGATATTATTATCCAGAAAAGGGCTAGATTACGATTTAAAAAGTGGTCATGTATATAATCTCATGTATGAAAGATATGAGGGATTTGGATACCTTGAAGAAGATGGGAAATTAACAACTCCTAATCGAATATATTCTAGTGGCATTGAAAATGAATTAATCGATAGAGTGTTAACTTATTTTCACGACAATAATAAATCTGTAGGTGTTTTATTAGAAGGTCTTAAGGGTTCTGGTAAAACATTAACATGTAAAAGAATAGCTAATAGGTCAGAACTGCCAATTATAGTAGTAGATGCAATGTTTCCGTCTGTGAAATTAACAGAATTCTTTACAAAAGTTACTACCGACGTTGTAATAATATTTGACGAGGTCGAAAAAAATCGCAACTGGAATTCGGAAGATTTATTATCGTTTCTTGATGGGATTCAAGACACATGTAAAAAGATAGTTCTAATGACTTGCAATAAGTCTACTGATTTATCTAATTACCTTAAAGATAGGTGTAGTCGAATTCGGTATAAAATGCATTTTGACGGATTGTCTAATGAGTTAATCAAAGAAGTGGTTAATGATAAGATTTCGGACAAAAGCTCGCAAATAAACTCTATAATTATATATCAGACAATTTTTCAGTAAAAAGTTATGATAATATTATAGAATTTATAAATGAATGTTTAACATTTTCAAATAAAAACATTGAAGATTTGGTTAAACTAATGAATATAGAAGTAAATGGCAACATATATAACAGAGATAGGAAGATTGAATCAGGAGAAACAGAAGCTGTGGAATAAGTTTCTAAACATGAATCCAACGCTGAATATGATAAATGCTGTGAAGCAATGGAAAGATGTTTCTGTTCGTGTTAAAGAATTAGAACTATTAGATAATGGATATTAAAATACCATATTATGAAGACATGACCCGTATTTCAAATTCCAACATTGGTTGGTTTATGAAATACGGGCCTATTTATTTACATGATAAATTAACTGGTAAGGTTAATGAATCGACTACACAAGCTATGGCAAATGGCACTATGATTCATGAATTCTTATTGCAGCCAGAAGAGTTTGATAAAGATTATATATTTACAGACTTTAGAAAACCTTCAACATCAAATCAAGATAAGTTTTGTAAAGAACTTATAAATACTCTTGAAATAGAACCAGATAGAGCCCTTATAAACGCCTATAAAGCAGCTTATAAGGTAAGTTATAAGGACGATAATAAAATATTGTCTAAAGCAAAAGAAATGGCATCTATGTTAAATGGTTATATAGATTATGAGAAAAGTAATGATAAACGTACTCCTATTAACAAATGGGAATATGAAAGACTTTGTAGAATCAAAGATTTAACAAAAGAGCATAAGTATGCTTGGGATGTTTTATATCCGAAAACTGGAGAATATCATCATGAATTTCATATAAATTGGGATTATAAATATTATAATTCTGATACAAAACAAGATGAAATTGTTAAATGCAAATCATTACTTGACCATGTTTGGTTTGATTTTGATAACAAAGCATGTGTTATAGCAGATATAAAAACTACTGTTAATATTCATAGTTTTGAAGATAGCGTGAAGCATTATGATTATACAAGACAATTGTATTTTTATTATTTAGCTACTAAATGGTATCTTGAAAATGAACGTGGAATAGATGAATCCTCTTTAAAGAATGAATGGCAGTTTAAATTCTTTATAATTGCTATTGATACGGTGCAAGTTAGTGAGGTTAGATTATTAAAAATAAAAAAGTCTGACATAATTAGTGATAAGAATGTTTTTAATGTATACGACACGTTAAAAAGAATACATTGGCACCAAGTTAACGACAAATGGAGTCATAGTGTGGAATATTATACTAATTTTGGAATTGAAACACTTAATTTAGATGAGTGATTTAGCAAAAATAACATTGCCATTTTTGAATAGTCTACTTAACAAAGAAGACTATTCAAAAGAAGCTGGATTTGTTGATTTGTATACAAATGATATAGACCATCCAACTTATGAAAATGAATTATATTTATTATATGATGATACCGTTAGAACTGCACAAAGTATTGATACGGCAAACAAATTAAGTAATCTAATAGAAATTAAAAGCATAACTACTCGTATAATAAATAATAAACCATATACTATATATAAATTTTGGACTAATTACAAATTGCGGCAATTGATTGGGAATTGTATAACTTTAAATGCAAAAGAAAAAATACACATTATAAAATTCTGGAATGAGTATTATGACATATATGAAAATTTATTGTCTAATAATATTTTAGGATATAATAGCGCTGGGAAAATACCAAGCGCTGATTATAATGGTGTTTATGAAGAACAAATTGATTATAGTTTGGTTGTTTAGTTTTAATTGAAAAAAGGGAGCTCTCTACGATTGTAGAAAGTTCCCTTTTGTTTTTAATTAATAATAGGTACTGTATTTATAGATTCGTCATTAATTTTCAATATCAGGCATATCTATATCAGGTATATCAATATCAGGCATATCTATATCAGGTATGTCATTGTTTGGTGTATAATGATTACTGTTCTTAGAATTAAAAGATTTTGTCTTAGTTGGGTCGAATTTATATGGACCGTGGTTCATCCAGAAATTCTTAAACGGATTAGTATTGTAAGATTGGAATGGAGTTCCAAATTTATTAGCGTATAATGACGTATTTGAATTAAGTGCTTGATTTGATGTAAATAAATGTATGTTCTTAGGAATTCCTGCTGCCTTCTAAGCTTTGGCAACACCTTTTGGCCAGTTTTTATATCCACCAGATCTAACTTTGTTATCTTTATCTAATGATGTAAATAAATATAAAAGATCTTTATCCTAATTAGATGCTCCAGTTTTAAGCGCTGTCTATAAAAGTAATGATCCTAAATCTTCAATATTGTCGACTGGTGTTTTCTAAACGACAACAGAGTTAACTAATTCTCCAGTTGCTGAAATTGCTATCATTCTATTATACTGGTCTGAAGTAGCTCTTACATAAGAATTAAATATCAAATTTCTATAAACACCCTTATTAAAAAATTCACTAGGAGTATTTGATATACCAGTTGTATATTTGATATATTTTTGTAAATTGCTATCATTCATACCATCATCCAGTTTACTTCTATCTTTATATTCTGGATATTCGGCCCATTGATGAACAAGCGGCGTGAAAAATATATTTAATCCGTACGCAATAAGCAAAATTGCGATTGTTCCCATCGCAGCATAACAACTTCTAGGAATTTTTGGTTTTATTTTAGAATTTTTATCCTAAACAAACCATTGCTTTATTTTCCTAAGCATTATACCAACAGCGATTCCAAGCTCTCTAAGATATCCTCTATCCATCATACCTGTAACTGGGTTATAATGGCCGCTATAATATAAATCTTCATTAGTGCGTTTTGCATACTATTTTTTAATCTAGCCATTCCCATGAATGTCTAAACCAGTTTGAGTCTTTTCGTTTTTACGATCTTTTTCTCTAAGATCTCTAAATGTGTCGCTTCCTCCAAGAGTATCGTGGTATGCATTAATTAACCATTTACGCATACCAAACACGTATTTGATATACATATTCTTTTCATATTGCGCTGGAATGTCTGAGTTCCCAAGACCGTTTATGTTGGCAGCCATAGTATTAAGTCTCGATCTAACATTAGTTATCAATCGGTCTGTAACATATTGTTTCGCCCAATCTTTAATGGATAAAGATTTATCCGATCTTGAAAAATTATAAGCATTATAAAGCGTTTTGTTCATAGAATCTATTCTGTATGCTTTTCTAATTATAGATTTACTAACACCCAATTGCCGAGCTACATTTTTAAGCTCTACCCACGAATAAAATCCATGTTGTATTCCATATTTTTGTAAAGAATCTATTAATCGATAGTTTCTATATACAGTTGGTATCAATATATTATTACTAAGTGTATCTAACATCTAGAATATACCCATAGCTAATTTAGAAACTACCCTTCTAAATCTAGATTTATATGTACCTCTAAACTCTTCGCGTTTGGTTTTAGATAGGTCATTTAGGTACATTAATGCTGATGTTTTAGAAGTTGGCAATATAGTTCCAATTGTTAAAAGTTGTTTAATGGAAGTAGGAAAAGCGTATATTAGACCTCTTAAAAAATCAGAAAAAATAACGGTGTCTGAACCAAGCGCATATCTTGTAGCTAAATATATTTCAGATCCACCAAATCCAGAATGCGCAGACGCGACATTAAAACCGAGCATTAATAGTGACGCCCTACCGATGATATAGTCTAGAACTCGAGTCGTTCTCAATACGGCCCTAGATGGACGCTCGTCTGAATTTAGTCCTATACCAGAATCTTGATAATACATAACTTGTAACATTTTTCTAAATTGAGTATATGCTCTAGAATCTGATTTTTTATTACTTAAGCTTCCACCCATTTTTAATTTATTCATAATTCTATCAGCAAGATTAATCTCGTCTTGAATAGCATTAAATTCTTTATAGTGTTCTGCTTCGATAATTAATTGCATAACTCCGCCAACCAAATCAGTTGATAAATGCCTTGGATCTTTAAGTTTATCCATAAATCTAGTAGCTAAAGTATATTTTCTATGTCCTGTAAAATCTACTGGTAGATCTTTTTCGTCTCGCACATCAGAATCTTGTTGACGGCCGCTATAATAATTATCTATGTAAGTTAATATTGATTTTTTTGGCGATTTCATTCTAGAGATCATTGCTGAAATACCAGCTTCAATCTAAGGTATTCTATTATCATAAATACCTTCAAAGCCCATATCTCTAAAACACTCTTTAATTATTATCTTTAATTCTTCCATTAGATATTTCTATTCGGCGCTTGGGTTATAATCAACTGAATACATTTTTGGGTTTGGATGATATGATAATCCAATACTTTCATCAAAACGGTCATCTATTAGATCTGAATCTTTATTATATTTCTTAGTATAAACACGGCCTTTTGGATTCCATAATATAGATGGCATTTTCTTGCCATTATATTCAAATTCTTGTTTAGCTGGAATTAATGTAGAAAATACAGATAAATTTTGTTGTATAATTTTTTCTACACGATTACCATCTTCATCGAGAATATAATTACCATCCTAATCTTTTGCAAACACTGATTTCTGATATGTAAGAACATTATTATTAATCCATTCCTATATCTATTGTAACGACATACCAGAAAAATCCATTAACTAACCATTTTTGTCAAATAACCCATTCATGGTTTTAGTATTAGACTATAAAATTCGTGTAGACCAAAGTTCAAGCAAATGAGCTTTAAAAGTTTTAGCTTCTGGTGAAGCCGCAATCATAGTTTGGCCAGTATTTGCATTTACATACTCGCCTCGACCATTGCGATAATATACCGGCATAGACTAAAACCATTCATTAAAATCAAAGTCATCTGGGTCATCGGTTTGAGATTTTTCTGCAAACTCTGAATCGGATATCATCTAATCATAACTTCTAGATAATAAGAAGTATTCTGGATTATTCTAGAACCTACTTAAATCCATTGTAAGCGCTCCAGTTCTATCACGAGTAAGTTTCTGCATAGACCGTCTAATTTGACGATATATCTAAGATATTTTAGTACTATTATCCTATTTTCCAGCAAATGCAAGTTCAAAATATTCAGGAGCAATACTGTATTTTGCATTATATTTATAGAAATTATTCAAGTCTTTATTTGCCTTATCAAGCGCATCTTTATCACCGCTGTTTTTAGCCTCTAAAATCTTTTTCTATAATTCAAGAACCTTGTCGTCAAATGCATCTCGGTTTATCTATATACCAAGATGCTGCTAACAATATGCTTGCCAAGCCTATATCTCCTAAGCCATCTATACTTCTTCTGGAGATTTTAAATTACCATCCTAATCAAATTGGTCTGATAGTTGATCGAGCTAATCTTGATAATAATCAAGAGATATCTGATCTGATTCAATTAGTCTTTCTGGATGTGAAAATCCATCTGTTTCATCATAGCATTTATCAAGATAATAATTGATCTGCGACTAGGCCTGATCATATAAATACATTGTTCTTGGAGATAATCCATGGCCAGGATTAGGGTCTCCGTCACGATATGGTTTAGAAAGTCTTTCTAGATAATATTTTGATGAATATCTACGAACTATATATTTTGCTCTAATTTTTTCTATGCCAATCTAGAATTCAATCCAATCTGGTGCTTGATATGTGAAATTTGGTCCAAAATAATATTCTTCAGAATAGAATGGCTCGTTCGTTACTGTGTTATAACCAATAGACCAATCGGATTCGTGTACATAGTATGAATGCTAATGAGATAATTCAAAGTCTTTTATAAACTGAGCAATCTCTTTTTTCATATCCTATTCACACTATCCGTAATTATACTTGCTTTTAAAATAGCCTGTAGGATATCCGTCTTTATCAAATTCAATTAAATTCTTTTGCCAATTACCAACACTCACAAACGGTCTCAGCCTTTTATACAATCTCATTAATTTAGAGCATTTATCATACGAAGATTTAGAAGCCCTAGCTTTAGCTTTTTGAATCATATACACAATATTGGCTATAGCAACATTAGATGTCTGGTCAAAATTTGTAAAGAAATCAAAAAAGGAATTATCGTGATTAAACTGATTATACATAAACCAATCTATCATTTGCGCTCTGTATCTTCTAAATTGTTCTGGATTCATACTAAGGCGCACTGTATTTCCGTCTTTATCAAGCATTGATGTTTCGCCAGTAGTTTCGCTAAGGAGTTTATCAACAAATTTTTCTGCAACAACAAATTGAGCTTCAGTTAACTACTTGTAAATATTATTTAAAGAAGTATCAACAAGATCTAAAACATTTCTTAACGATGAACTATGCGCATTAGAATTACTATCAAAACTACACGTATCAAGTTCTTTGTCAGAAATATTTCCATTCACTAAATCGTAAATCTGTTTATATGTATCGTATAATAATCCGTACATATTTTGTATATCAGAAATAGTAAGATTTTGATAATTTGTTTTAGAGTGTTTTTGTAATATACTGATTATACTGTCTGGATTGTTGTTAAACCTACCGGTGAGTCCAATTTGCTAAATGGCGTCCAACAAAAATATTCGTAATGAATCTCTGTTATTTTTACCACGAAGATCAATAACAACTTTCTTTATTTGATTTTCACGACGAGCATCTATTGTTGATTTTGAACTATTGTTTCTGTATTGTTTAAATAATGCTTGATAATGTTCTTGTATTTGGTTAGCTATATCAAACTTGTCTAAATCACTGTTGTACAAACTGAAATAAACGTCCTATATTAAATCTTTTTTATTACGTCCATCTTCATGATTAAATAATTCATTTATTTTAGAATATATTCCATTGCTTAGTCCGACAACCTTAACATTATTACGATTGAATGTCTTAATTAAGTCATTAAAGCTATTTATATTAAAGTTTTTATCAAATATATCGAATGTAAACAACTTATTATTCTTAATATCTGTTTTAGATAATCCGTATTCGTCGTGTAAATACTCAATATACTAATCTCGTATATTTGACATTGCATTTTCGCAAAGATGCTACATGGAGTTATTGCGTGTAGATATATGCTATCCAGAAAATGCATTCTTTAAATAATCTGCTATATAATGAGATACAATTTCATTTTCAATAGTCTATTTGCCATAATCAGAGTAGGTAGAATTAATCTATTTGATTAAATTAACAATGTTCTTGTCTTTAGAATTGTATAACTACTATAATATACTGTTAAACGTATTAGTATTACACGCCTATAACGCAGCAACAATTGGATGCGCAAATTCTTCAAACGTTGTAGCAGCGGTACTCTCGTTCTGTATCAAATATACTGTATTGTCTATTACAACGTATGCTCCATTCGCTGATTCAGCTGCCGATTTATGCAAACCAGAAACCTTATTTATACGCTAAACAAATTCTGATCTATCTTTACATATATGATAATTAACTCCAGTCTTATCACTAAGAAATCTACAAAGATTATTAATAAATCTGAAATCTGTTGTTGACCTATCAATTTCTGGACTTATTAAAACTCTATCGGATATTGACAGCTAATTTTCTTTAACAATATAAGCAGATAACCCATGTTGGCGCAATATTGAATTTACTTTATTTAGATACTCTTCGTATTGTTTTGTAGAATAATCTTTAGAAATTGTAAACTGTGTAAATCTAATTGCATTTGAAGTTTGTGCATTTATAAGATTGTTAGATATTAATTTGTCGATAGCATTATTTCTATTCCTATGCAATATATTCTCAAGTTCAATTCTGTCACCTTTTGATACAGCATCGTCAATATCGTTAGACATTCTTAAAGATGTAAACCTTGCTATAATAGCTTCATTTTTAGTTCTGCCAGACTTAATAAGAGATTGATAGTAAGAGGATGCAGTGCCGTCACTGCAATCCTCTACACCATATCCTCCGTTTAAGTCCCAAAAATCATAAGCTAATTCTTCGCTACCCAAAGCTTTTTTAATATCTGCAAATTCTTGTTTTACTTTAGGATTTGCGAAATTAGGACATATATTTCTCATAATTATTTACCTTTACAATTTTTTCTCTTTTTAGCACCTTCTTCCAATGCTTTCATTAATGACTATTTATCAATTCCCAATTGTTTTGACAATAAATCAACGTCATTTTCACCGAATAAATCATTACCAGTTTCTATGGACCTTATTTTATCCGAATCAGATGTATCGACATTATTTCCGTTTAATATTGCATACAGTCTATCTGCAGTACTTGTTGAATTAAATCCATTAATATCATCCATAACAAGTTTATTAATCTTTTGATACATTGGGCTCTATGCAAATCTATATAATTTATACATTGCGCTATTCGTGATTGTTACAGTACTATTTGATTTGTTATATTTTACAAACTGTGATTTATAATCATACATATTCTCACCATTGTAATCACCAATTCCTTCTAATAGTTCATTTACATTTTTGTTCATATCTTTATTATACGCTATAGATTTGCTAAAATTATCTTCTTTATTCATAATTTCTTTACCAAACCATTCATCGATAATGTCAATAAACGACTAAAAATTAGAGCTTGTCATTTGTATTGATTTGCCATTGTTTCCACGTATCATAACATCTCCTGCATTTGTATATTCAATAACCCTTCTATCCGAAGACAATCGGAAATGTGGACCATATTTAGTAAAACTAATATACCCATCACCTTGTTCAGTATAATCAACCTTGTCGTTATGCTCTACATGATCAACATTGTCATTCGACTCATTATGTTGTAATTCATTTACAGCATCTTCTAAACGTTTCAAAGAAGATTTTAAATAATGATATAATTTAGGCGCTCGATCTTCGCTAATATTAGAAATTTCAGAATTAAAAAGACCATCTCCGCCAATAAATATTATATGTTTATATTTGCCAGATTTATAAGCTTCTAATATATCTTTAAATTCGGAATCAATAACCTACACAAATTCGTCAAAATCAGAATCTTGCCATCGCCCGGCTTCTCTAGTTCTGCCTGTAGCAGGATCATAATAATGCTGTGTTGAAATTGGGAATGCGTTATCAAGACCTCTTGCTACGGCTTGAGTTTGATTTGGATAATACAGATCTCTGCCATTGCTATACTTTTTATAGTACCAAGAATTTTTATCAACCTTATTCTTAAATCCAGAAGACCTATTATACGCATTATCAGTAAATATATATAAATTTTCTTTATCTTCTGCGATTTGATCTCTTGTTAAAATTTTATTATTATATATAATAATTTTATTGTCGTCTTCATCCTAGACGTTGTCAATATCAAATACATCATTCAAATCATCTTGTGCATCTATAATGGTAGGAATATAGTCATACACATCAAACCCATTTTCGTGGTATCCGAGGCTATCTATTTTAACATATACTGGATATTCATTGGTTCCATTAAATACTATTCTATTTAATTTATACAAATCGCGCGATTTTCTATTAGTAATCGATAGATCCTTAGACGGGAGAGATATATATATCGGAAGATTCTCTTTTTCGTTAGTGACAACTCGTCTGCGAGCATAAACGTTTCCATTAACCTCTTTTATTTCAAAATCTTTTTCGTTTTTGCTCTTAACTAAATTGCTATCATTTATTTGGTTCTGAACAATTGTATCTATATTGATATTCATAACTCCATTCTGTAGCTAATCTTGTATAAATTCGGCAAAACTGAGCCCGTCAACTTTAGAATCTTCTATTTCTCCAGATAAAAATCTAGATGGCATGTATTTGGCGAGTTTGTTTCTGCCTGTATACTCTTCAGATGTAAGCATCGCGTAAGCAACAAGACGCCTAGCAAATTCCCTAGCGAAAAGACAATCAGATTCTAATAGTTGTTCCCAATCTTCAATTACTCTATCTGTATCAATTTTGGAATCATCAAACGATCTAGTAAGTATAACAAAATTTGGAAGGTTTTTATTATCGCTATCATTATCGTAATTCTTGCGTAATCTATTTAATAGTTCGTTATCTTTAAGTTCGCCATAAGATCTAACTTTTCCATTTACTTTATACGTGTCATTGTTTAATATACGATACTTTAAATCGTCCAACATATTTGCAACAGACGTCTCGCCGAAGAACAAATCGTCAAACTGATTTGCAAATCTATATGCCCACTAAAACTTGATTTGTGATATTGCTCCGGTTGTTAAAGAATCTATAAGCTAAGCAGAAATTGTACCAGAATCATTTAGTGACACATATTCTGCCATTCTAATAATTTGTCTTCTAAAATCACTGTTGGCAATAAACGTTTGATGCTTCATTGCTTCAAATATAGATTTTATTACAGTCTATGTTTTATTACCAATCCACGTTCCGTCTTTAAGGGCTTTTAAATCATCGTAATTAAACATTAATTTTGCATTTGCGTCTCTTTGTTTTGAAGTTTGCTCGCCGTCGAAATTATCATCATATAAAGTCTGATAACCATATTTGTAAGCAAGAAGTTGAGAGAATGTTTTACCCTCTTTTCTTGTATCGATTTTCGAGAATTGTATTAATTGTGAAAGCTGTTGCGCGTATTGTGACATAGCAAACCAAGTAATTATTACGTTCTTTTGTAATTTCTTGAGTTCTGTATTGGATAACGATTTATCTCCTGTAGCGGCAGCCTGAAGTAGCCGATTCTCTATCGTGTTTTTAACAAAATATGGTTTGCCACGCGTAATAGATTCTACTTCCGATTCTAGCTATTTTAGAGATATACCTGCATTTTTTTGCAAGAATTCATCAAGCATTTTATCTTGCGATTTAAAATTCTAAGGATCTTGTAACAGTTTACAATTTCTAACACTTTCAAACTCAGCATATTTTTTAAGTATTGGCTAAGCGCAGAACCAAACAGCATTCTTTCCATAACCAAGTTTTAACAAGAAGTTTATCATGTTAAATGTGGTTGTATTTGAATTAAGCCTGGCAACCCATGGGTCTTTTACGTTATCAACATTACCATTAATAAACGCGCTAAGCCATGCTAATACAGTATCGCCTTCGTCAGTAAAATGTCTACCAATTAAGCCTCTTCCTATTTTAGCCGGCAATGAATTTGGTTTAAGTTTAAGATTAAACTATTCGAGTAGTGTTTGCATTGTTAAGTTTAAGGCATATGGACCGATTCCGAATTTACCAGAAATAAATATATTCTTTCTAGTAATCTACTCTGATAAAGTATTAAAATTGTATGCCTATTTCGCAGTGGAAGCGTCTTGTTTTATTTGATTAGCACAATCATGGGCTAATTTTGTATCGTTGTCGATAGATTTAAATAACAAGTGCATTGAATTATCAGAATCGAGTAAAAGAGTCATCATTGTATTAAGTAGTTTATTCTGATAAAACTCTTTATCATTCTAATTATACGCATCCTGTATCACTTCACCATTTTCCCCAACTTTAAAGTTTAACCGCTGTAAATAAAGGTGGTCTATATCAAAATCCGAACCGGTTACAGTAGTAAATGCTTTTGGAAGTATTATAGTTCCCTTTACATCGTCTATAACATCAAGTATTCTTATTGCGTGAATAGAAGATTCGGCCTATGTAGGAATACGGTATCCAATAGTATTAGCTTCAGCATCAATACCTATTATTTTATTTTTAATAAGCCATTCTCTAGCCTCTTTAAACGTTTTAATACTCTTTGGAATAATATCCTTAAAGTAATCCAATGATACAACAGCGTCCATAGAACGCTTATTGTTTATCATCTTTAACTCTTGGCCGTTATATGAATCTGCCGACTCGATACGCCCTTCGCCGTCTTTTCTATTATCGTCTTCCATAGCAAATACAGACCGTTGAACAAACGACGTACCAGGAGTCATAATATCAACAATATGTTTATTCGCATTAGAGATAATGATACTTTCAATCCACTTAGATGAAGCTGTAGCAGCAATAGGCATAGTCTGTCGCATTACACCATCAGTACCACGTTTAAGAGATAACGCAGAAACTAGCTATTCTGTCGCATTTCTAGAGCCCATCTATTCTGTGAGCCATTGCGATGTTTTTGCCTCGTCGATAACGCCATTACTCATAAACTAATCTAGAAATTCTTTTTCGCCAAACTCACGTAATTTGTCTATAGACTCCATCATGTCATTAAGAATCTATTCGCCAGTTATATCATTGTTAAAAGAATCTTTGTATGTTCTAGCTTTTATCAAGTTAGATAAAACGATTTTAACCATCTGAGTACCAATGTGCATTTCATCTCCATCTTCAGGGTCCGTATTCATCTATTTTCGCAAATTAGCATACGGCTGTTGATATATAGTAAGTTCGTGATCAAACTTTTCTCCATCAAATTTGGCAGGATTACAAGAACCAACCTTTACTGCAGAATCAAATAATAAATTATCTATTTCGTGATCTGTCATATATTGACAAATATCAGCCATCTTTCCAGTTGCAATATTCTTAAATATTGGAGCAATAGCAAACTTATTCAAGTATGTAATAGGCTCGCCTGTTATAGGGTGGATTCTAGTTCCGTAAGCAGTGTATTTAACAGTAACAATATTAACGGCGCCCTATATAACTCTATAAGCCTCATAATATTCTCTTTCTGTTAAACCATCTTTTCTTATCAGTTCAAACGCCCTTGGAACTTCTCCGACCCACGCTCCATTAAACCTAAGAAGTTGTTCACACATTCTATCAGACATATAAGATTGTCCGTCAGCTACATTTATTTCGTCGTATGGTTTTACGAAATTTTTAGCGCGCTCTTCGGCCTATTCCATTTTTTTAACAGCATCTTCACCAAGAGATTTAAATTCTTCACGTATCTAATCAATTGTAAATTCTTTAGAATAAACCCTATCATAAATACTTTTTATAGTTTTACTATCTTTTGAATCTGCCTTTGAAATTAAAATATTGGCCAGCGTTTCTCGAAGTTCTCCATTTAAAAATCTATTATGAAAATCATTTCTATCACTATTGCTTAATGGAATTACATAATCATTAATCTCTGCGCAATTGTAGTATTTAGGAGCCCCATCGTACATTAAGTTATCTTCACCTGTAGACATTAATGAGCCCATACGCTTCTGTATATCAGCGTCATTTTCGAATGATGCAGGATTGCCTATATACCATCTCTAAACCTCTTGTGTGCTAATTATATGGCGATTCTGAGCATCACCAAGCAATGCTGCTATTGCTAAACTTCTACACAAATTACGCTTTGCTAAACGTTTATCCAAATCTTGTTCATTAATAAACGATTTAGTATTATTAAAGAAATAGTCTGCCAACGTAGATACTTCTTGATTATCTAATGCCACATTTGAAAGGTTATCAAGTATACTTCGTTTCGGAATATTTAATTTACCTGCACCGTTTTCATCGTTTCCAATTTTTACGATTCCTAACTCCAAAGACTTATTAATAATATTTCTATTAGCCCTAGCAAGAATCATAGTCATTATTTGCTTCTATTTTTCAAGAGGCTGATTAAAGAAATATTTATTAGCAAGATTCATTAGTTCGTATGGCTTTTTATCGTCACAGAGACTTATTGTAGTAACTCCGTCTTCCAATACTAAGTCTCTAAGCGATTGAAATTTCATGCCATTTTCGCTATGAATATTTTTTACTCGATATTCTTTTGGTATAAATTTAACATTCGGATTATCTTCATATCCATCTATCTTGTCTCGATCTTCATAGCCACACTCTTGCATTATCTCAAGTATTCTAGCTTTTTCAGTCTTAGCATATTCTATCATTTGAGTTAATACACGATCATCTGGTATTAAATAGTTGCCAATGTTAACATTAAATCCGATTTTAGGAGCATTTTTAACAGTTTGAGTGCGATTTCCATTAGAATCAAGTGAAGACTCTATAACCAAGCCAGGAATAGATATTTCCGAATTACCCTTGTTATCCAAATCTATCATTACATATCCAGACTTATCAGCAAGTGTAGGAAATAAAATATACCCCTGCCTTAAAGCTGTATACTTAGCAATAAAATCATCCTATTCAGTTCTGTTTGTATATGTATTCCCTTGGTCTCCACGTCTATCTGTTTTACTTCCAATATCAGTTAAAAGCTTAATTTTAAAATCACGATTATTGAATATAGCTTTACCAAGTATAGACCCTATTGGCAATCCGTTTTGATCAATATTAATAGTATATTTTGAATTGTATAGAGCTTTAAATAAGTCATCATTCTCGTCGTGATTATTAATCATGTCAGAGATTTGTGATATTGCGAAATTCTGAGATACTTGATAATATCGCTTAGAATCAAATCCTAATCTACTAGATGTTTGTTTACTTCTATTGTATTTGCCAATCCAATTAGCAAGCTCTTTAACAAAGCCAGAATTTACATATCCGTCTCTAGACAATTGATTATTTAAAACTCCATTGTCGTTTATGAGCCCATTTAATATATTTAAAAACGGCGTCATAGAATCATAGCCATTACTATTCATCCACATAGAAAGTGCTTCTGCGGAAATATTTCCATATTTTTGATTTAGCATATAATTGATATGTTCCATAGTAATCGGAATACCAATCTTGTTTAAAAGTGATATTATAACAGTTTTAAGCTATGATAAATCAGTTGGATTATTTACATCTATAGCATTAGCACCAAGATGAACAAAACTGTCATTGGCAGTAATAGAAGACGCGATTGCGATCTGGGACCTTATCGTATTTAAAATCTACGAAATGTTCTATAAAATCTACGGAACTATATCATCTGCAACAACTATCTATCCATTTGAATCTTTTACAGTACTAAATATGCCAGTGTTTCCATTATATAAATTATCGAGCCAATGTCTAGGAGCGAATACAGTATCTCTATCATATTCTGTATTCTTTATTTCAGATATAAGATTACCTTGAGCATCTCGTTTACTATAACAATAAACATACGTATTAATATGGCATTTCAAAGATTTTGCTATTGCAATTTGAAGCTATATAGAATCATTATCATTTGGATTTTTAATAATATAATCGCATAGCTGCTTCCATTTTCGATACACCTATCTATGCATACCATCTTGGTCTTGCATATCTTCAAGTTTCTTTGTCAGATCTTCAATACTTGTAATATCATGTAATTCTGATGTTAAACTTGTAAATACCTCATTTATATCATACAGTTCTGGAGTTGCTAATCGATTATTTACAATCCTTTTATATACGCCTTCTTCATCATCAAATTGTAATTTCTAAAGTGTTCCAAAGAACATTTTAACACGGTCACCAACTTGATCTAACGGGTTAAATTCGCAAGACATCTTACCGAATTTGTCTATATTGTCTTTAACGGCTCTATCTACATCAGAATCCTGTTCATCTTCAACATCCTTAAGCTTTCCTTCAAATCCATTTGAGATAGAAGATATGTATTGGTTGATTAATGGTATTAGTGGTTTAAATTTTGGGTATGTAACAACTTGTCGCTTACTTCCATTTTCCTCAATAGTTTCTATCTTTTCTTCAAGTATTTCTGCATATGCGCGTTGAGCATCTGTTTTGTTGATATAATCAACACCGTCAGCTCTAAGATATGAGAGTAAATTATGGCTTATAACATTAAACCTATTTGGTGTAGATTCATTTATTTCTATCTTTGTTCCAGACGGATTTATAGCGTCCAATCCGTAAGATTTAATTACAAAGAACGCTAACGATTTAGCAACTTCTCTAGCTTCTGATATATTACTAATGCAATTATATTTTGTAGTTGTATGAGATTGTTTATCATTAAATTCGTAATAAAGCTTATCTTCAAATTCATTCTAGAACCTCTCTATATTCTCTTTTATTATCTTTCCATCCTTAAAATCTCCACGAAGAGCCTGCGAATATACTTGTGTGAATTGTTTCCATGTATTGCCAAATTTAAACGACATCATAGTATTAAACCACGTTTTCTTGCACCAATTGTAAAAATATGAGAACCATTTAGATTTTTTCATATTTATCACATTGCGCTGAACGTATTCTGTGAATAAATCGGCAAGACCCTCAGCTATATCCCTTGTTGATAGATTGGTGTTTTTATATTTATCACGATATGCTTGATACAATCTTTCTCTATCAGCGGGAGGCATAGTAAGCTCAAGTATTTTATGGAAGGCTTCATGATACGCAGTAGACTCTGGAGCGGCTGTGCTAAGTTCAATATATGCAGAATGGCATACGCCAGCAACATTTGCATTATATGTAACTCCTTGAAGAGATTGGTTGTCAAAGAATCTAAGACTCTTAGCGTCTCCATCGCCAAGCATGTCTCCAATAATCTATCTCATTCGATTCTGGAATTCAATTGCATCGTCTTCACTTCGATTTACTAAATCTTTTTGAGAAACTACATTGAATAATCCGCGATTACGATTAATCATATCCATAATATTCCCAGCAAGACTTTTAGTTTTGCTTTCAAAAGTCTGCTTAGAATTAGCTTCATCTATCTAGCCTTTAATATCTTCTTTTGGATCTTTATCTTTCTTTTCTAATTTGATATTAGACACCTAAATGTATGTATCCTTCACACTGGTAATATTTGTGCCAATAAGATTGTTTCTGAAAAGATATCCAAGATATGTAGAACCAACAATTCTTCCATTTTCTTTATGCATAAAATCCTCAGACGTAAACGTAAGACCATTTGGTAATGTTATGCTCTCATTAGATGAATTGGCAAATATTTCAGACAGTTTTCTAAATACACTATTACTAGAGCTATTCAAATTCTAATTTAGCAATGATATATTTTCACACACTCTAAGGCTGTTTATTTTGTTTACAAACGCATTATAATCATTTCCATACAAATTATACTACTTACTGCCAATTGCAACAATGCCAGGCTATATAAACTTAATAGCGTTATCTACTACCTAGTTCTTACTTGCGTCTGGAACAAACATAACCATGGCGATAAGATCGTTTATATTAAATCCATTAATTTCCGTTTCGCCTTGAGATCTTAATTTGATAAGATCAATAAGATTCTGTGTAATTCCAAGCTAACCAAATGATTGTACTGTAAGTTGAACAGGTGTGTATTTACCATGCTGTTCATTTCTTCCATCATCATACATATAGAATAATTGACCAGTTGGGATTGATCTTGGTAAGATACCAGTGTCTGGATCTAAATATGTACCAATAACATGCCCACTTGCATCTCTAATACTAAATGGCTGTTTGCTATCTTTTAATGTTCCAATCCTATCTTTATCAGATACTGTTATAGTAAACAGGTTGTGCTGATTCCCATTAGAATTAAATAAGAACTAAGAAACATTGTTGACAGTATTCCCTATATTGAATGAGCATCTCTATTTCTGAATCTATGCAACAATATGATAAGACGGATATTGATTGCAAATCTAAATCATTTTAGATAGCTTTACTCTAAATGGCTTAGAATATGCATTAAACCGTTCGTGGAAATTAGAGCCAGATTTAGCTGGGTTTTGTACAAAATTTAGATCAACAGTACGTCCATTGTATTCTATTGTCATTACAGGATTGCCTGTATTGTCCAATCTAAACGACAGTTTTGAATTTGAGATAAGATCTGGCTATTTAGATATTTCAGCAAATGATTTCTATCCCAAGGACGTAAGAGATGGTTGGCACTTTGTAGTTGATGCACCAGATGTAACATGACGCGTCATCGTTGACATAGAATTAACACGAGTAACTTCATCACTATTTATTAGCTATGATGGTGCAACTTTATAAATCTAATTGAACTAATCAATAGCCTGCTATGTTTTATCAATAACGGTTTTAAACAACTACTTCTAAACACTGTCGAGATATTCATTATCGTCAACAAACTAAATAGATTCTTCGACAAGCGGTTTTATAAAGTTATTCGCGAGAGATGAATACCATTGCTATGTACCAATATCTTCTATACGATTTTTATGATCTAAGAATGTATTAAAAACTCCATTCCACAAATTAAATGTCTTTATCATTACATTTATATAATTTGCAGATTGTAATGATAGCTGACTAGAATTTATGAACTGTGAAATATTAACAAAATCTTGAATAGCCTTAGCACAATTGGTGTAATTTTGAGAATTTTTAGCAATTTCTTGTATAGCTCTAACAATAACATCATGTGCATTCTGTATTCTATCAATCGACGAATTTTTATTTAAAAGCAATTGATATAATTTTGACTAACACGCAACTGTTTGTAATATAAAATTATCATCAACAATTCCAGCATCTACCTCATTTGTTATCATTGAATCCAAAGTCTAAACAGCGCTAATAAATTCCTATTCCTATTCAGTATATTCAATATCATTATCATTAGGAATATGCTGTTCTTTAGTTTTCTATTCTTGTTTATGTGGTTGTTGCTTGGCCATCATTTCAAGAATAGTATCTATTTTCTGTTTGATAGATACTATCTAATCTACAATTTGAGATATAGGCTGTGTTAGATCATAAGAGTCTGAATTAATAAGATCTGCCTTGCTTTCGCCATGACTATAGTTATATGCTGTAGCGTAATCATTATACTTTGTAATAACATATGATAACTCATCGCGAATCTATTGCTCTGTTTGATTATAAAACTTATTTATCTAATCGACGGTTACAAAATATGCGTTGCCATTATTAGTTTCAATATTTATAGACGCTTTTGGCTGGATGCTTATTGGAATTATTATGCAGCTTTTAACTGGGACGTTAAATTTATTCTAGAATATCTAAAGCACTGGATACATTTCAGAAATAGCTCTATCAACCAAATTTTTAGTAGTGCCTAGATCGTGAGACTATAATCCAGTATTCATAATATCGCTATAAAACGATGTAAGAATATTATAAATTACAGCCTTGCCCTCAGAATCAATTAAAACTATATCTGCCTATGAAGAAACATTAGACCCGTCATTTATCTTTCCATATACATTAAGGTTAACATCTAATGGCATATATCCCTAATTCTATATAGAATTATATATTTTTGTAACATGATTTAAGAATTGATCATATCCGGCAAGCCGTTTTAAGTATGATGGATTACCGTCTTCATCTTTCAAAATAGCGTTTTCTATGTAATTTGTGTCTCCGGTTAATAGATAATTGAGTATTGCAGAGCGCACAACCTTGGCGTTGTGTAATGATGCGGAATTGCCTGCTTCTTCATTGCCAAGAGCAGTCCATATAACATTTCTATAAGCTACATCATTACCACTTTCTGTAACATATGTAGTATAGAAATCACTCTTTTCTCTATTTATTGCAACTTGAGATTGTTCAAATTTCTTCCTAATTTGAAGCTGAGCGTCTGTCCATTTTTGCTATTCTTTAAGAGTTTGCCTTTCATCCGGCTTTTGTTGCAGAATATTATCTAATTCCTCCTATGTGCTAAATACTCCTTCTGTAGATTTTCCTATTAACTAATATGCGAGAGCCGCTTTAACTACCGCCTTGCGATAAGCATAAACTATATTGTTAGTAGATTCTTTAATTATATTGTCAATATCGCTAGATGTAAGACCTTTCTAACCAGCAGCAATAGAAACGATATCTCTAATGTCATCGATAAAGTTCCCTATTTTATAAACTGCCAATGTTCCATTAGCCATCAATTTAATTGCAGTATTTTCAAGCATTTCTGGAGTTAAACCAAACGACGAATTTAATGTTCCACTATATTTATTGGCTACTCTATTTAATCGTTTCGCAGTTTGCTCAATAACTATTTTACGACGTCTATTCCATTTATCACCATTCTGCTTAAGCTTCTCTTCACGCTTTTTCCTGGCAGCTTCTATTTCCTATTTTTTAATATCGGCTTCTTCTTTAGATTCGTATTCTTGAATTCCAGATTCATAACGCAACCTATCAGTAGCAGTTGTCTGATCAGATTTAATCTATTCTTCTTGACTACGCATATATTCATCATAATATAGATCATCTATTTTACTTCCAGCTTTGCCTTCGGTAATATCCTGAACCATCCAATCTATCGCATCATTATTCTGCTGCGCTTCAAGAATTTTATTTAAGCGCTGTACATATCTGTCATTCTCAGATTTGCGAGTCGAAGTTAAACGTTCGCGGCTATGAATCAGTTCCTTATTATCACGAGCATTCTCACGCTCTTTGTCAAGCTACAAATTAAGATCTGCAAGTTCTGCATTAAGTTTATCTATTTGAAGCTCGGCATCATCACTATCCTTTTCTCTAAGTTGTGATATTTCAAGCTTTTTTGAGTTTATTTTAGCCTGTAATTTCCTTTCTGACTTAGAATACTCTCTAGCTATTTCGCTTTCTCTTTGATTATCCTTTCTTTGTTGTTCATACTCTTCAGGATTGTACTCATATTTAGGCGTAGAATAACGATTTTTAATGCGCTTTATAACATTGCCGCTATCATCCTATCTTTCTACTAAACCATAATTAAACTGGTCTAAATGCATAAGATGTTGTTGATTTGAAAGCTACAATAAAGCCTTCTATTGTATAAGCTCCTAAACATCACTATTATTAACAAATCCGAAGCTATTACGAATCTCATTTGCTATCTGCATATCTGACATGCCTTCAAATCTGTCAAATCTATCAGATTCATCAGTAATGCCGGTATTGAATAAATCATTAATCTAACTCTTAACTTCTGCAATTTGCTTATCGAGAAGCTTTAGAGCCATATTATGATTCTAAATAGCACTAATCCCGCGTCTTTTTAATGTTCCGAAAAATCCTTTTAAAGTCTAAGTCTTAGCCTTAAGCGTAAGTAGACCATGAAGTTGATTATATAACGAATTTATTGCTACGGTTTCTCTAACTCTATTGTTGACAGCATCCTTTCGGTCTTCGTCAGACATTTTAGAATTTGGCTGCTACTGTTCCTATTCAACTTGATTCTCTACACTTGCGGTAATAGAATCTATTATATATTTAGTGTTGGAATTCTGTCTAATGCGTTGATCGATATCATTTATGTCGTCAGTGTTCTATTTTATTTGACTTCTTGAATCGAAATAATCTGCAATGGCGGCTTGATATTGAACAGACCCTTTACGTATACCTTTTGCTTCAAGTTTGTTAGTAAGCTAATCATTTTCTACCAAAGAGTTTATTTCATTAGCAGTTCTAAGCTTTTCCTCCCATTGTTCATCAGAGGCTATTCTTTGATCTTCGCTACGACGCTTGTCGTTATCATACTAAGACTAAATGCTCTAAATTACAGCATCTCCCTTACCTTGAGCCGCAAGAGAAGCAATAGCTTGATTGGATCTTCTGGCCAGTTTTCCGTCTTCGCGGCTCTTTATCAATTCATTTTGTAAAGCTTTTGTAACCTAATGCTGCAGATATGCCTCACGAGCGTAAGCTCCACCTTGAATAAAAGCGTTAGCATTGGCAAGCCCAAGAGCCATTCCTCCCTTAGTGTTATTCCAAAACTCAATATCATCTTTGAGTTCGCTATCACAAATTCCGAATAACGACCCGCCAGCCTTAAATGCATTTATTGTAGCAGATGTATGACTAAGCAATAAATCTGATAATGACGGCAATCCATATCTATATTTAGAAAAGTCTTTCTTAGAAAATTGATACTGATTACCCTCTTCTACACCTTCTGCAATTCCTCCGACAGCTCTACGTTCGGCATATTTAATACCGTATCTTAAACCTAATCTTCTCCACGATCCTTCTGGAGTTATTTTATCTAATACGCCTTGATATTTATTTATAGCGGACTCTCCAAATTTATCTAAAAACCTCTAAGCTCTTTCTGGTAATGCTTTTCTAATTGCATGAACCATCGCGTTTGTGGCTCCAGCAGCCGTACCAGCAGCGACCTTTCCGGCCATACCAAACCCAAGTTCCGACACAGCGTCTCCTACTGTATTATAACCATTTTTAAAAGAGTTTACAAACCCTGTTTCTGCCGCTTCCTTTACAGATTTAGTAGCGCCTTGAGACGCCGCCCTAGACATTGGATTGTCAAACATCATTACGCCGCGGCCTTCGGAAGAAACAAATAAATGGTTTTTAATCTTGTTTGCAGCTTTCTATACAGAACCCTTAACAGCAGATCCTACTGCAGTATTAGCAATTTTTTCGCCAGCTTTGCCAGCAGCTCCCTTTACAAGTTTAAATCCAGTGCCGCCAGGCAAATAGTTAGCCCACAAATCAATTGCTGTATCTGTCATTGTAACAACATTATCAGAGTAGTATTGAGCATTTAAACCAATTGCAGACGCCATTGCTGCTTGCTTCAATATTGGACTAGAATTAGATGTTCTTCCTGCTGAAAGGTCTTGCAGTACATTGCGTACACCAGTGTCATTATTAATGTTGTAATTTTCATTAATATAATCGTCAGACATGCCTTGTTTATGCCAATATTCCATGCTCTGCTTTTGCAAATCTGATAATATGGCATTTTTTAGCGGTGTATTATTTTTGCCGGTAACATGGTCTTTTGTATATAGATCTAAATTTGACGCAAGGTTATCAAGATACTTATCTTGGATTTCTACTTTATTTTCATCAAGGCCAGAAGCAAAATCAAACGGCGCAGAAGCCATCGAGCCCATATTCCAACCAGTAATAGCTCCGCCGACCATTCCTGCCGGACCACCAGTAGAACCTAAAGCAGCTCCTATTGCACCGCCAGCGCCCTTAATAGCCATTGCTTTCCAGAAATTATCTGAGGATATAGAAGAACCAACAGTGCCTGGAACACAATACAGCCAATAATCTGGATTAAAAAGTGATTCGTTTTGAGTAATTTGAGATTTATCTGTCCAAACTTTAGGAATATTGGCCTTATATCTAGCTTCGTCCATTCTTAATTCAGCGGCCCTTTTATTATTCTATCTTATTTTGTTTTTGTCGTCTTTAGTTTCAGCATCTAGTCCAGCAATCGCAAGCTGATAGTCATCTGCTTGATACGCAGATTCATCTTTATTATCTATAATAGAATCTCTTCCCTTAGATACCAGGTCAGCGACCGTACTTTTTATAAGGCTTGCATCTCTGTTTTTTTGGATAGCATTAGCATCATAATTTGATATATCCTTATTAGAAAGACCTATCATTTTACCGAGACCTTGGCCTAAACCTTCTGAAAAGCTTCTACCTAATTCTCTCCAAAATCCATACTCCCTATTTCTGGCATTAGCAAAATCTGCTATTTTTTGGAAATTATCAGGATTATTTAAATACTATTGATACTCGTATAATTGTTTCTCAGTTTCTTCTCGTTGTTTACCAGTTGTTTGAGGAAGAGCTTCTTTAAGAAGATTAAATTGCTGCTAAATCTTTAAGTACTGTGCAAACTCATCCTTAAGCGCCTATTTAGTAAGCAAATCACGATTATCGCTTTCTAAAGACTCTGCACCACCGCTAGACTTATTAGCCATTACATCATTATATATATTTTTTACATCATATATAAGACTTGACAAACCTTTCCACATATCTGACTTTGCGTTTTCGCCAAAAGTGTCAATGCGGATCTTGTCAATTTCATCCTATTCTTCTTTGTCTAGTTTTTGCCTAGCTCTTACAGAGTTCCAATAATTATTATAATCTCGCTTAGCATTAATGTAGTCACGATTAGCCTCTTTTGCAGATACTGGTTTTATGTATTTTGCGGCATCTCCGTACACCTATTTATTTGTTTTATCTATTACAGAGTTCTAAAAACTTAAATCTCGTTTTGGTGTATTTGGTCTCTTTCTAAAAAAAGCGGTTTTAGCCGCACTCTACTTTGCTACATCGCCAAGCATTGTAGAATACGACTGTGGACGCATTATATATTTATATGTATCGCTCATTTTTTACTATCTTTTTTATAAGTCTTTTTCATTCTCATGTATACATTTGTGGCTTGTTTTTTCCCGACAGCTAGTGTACCACGCTAATAATAACAACCATCACTACCAGCTATTATGTCATTGGCGACTGGATAGAACTTGTATCTATTTGATTTGTATCCAAATTTTGAATACTTTTTTAATTGACCATTACTCATATAGTAAAGCTCGGATTTGGCCATATCGTTATTTTTAAACCTATAATACTATTCTGTAGGCACATTTACAGTTTTAGTTGTTTTGTTTTGTTCATCTTTGCCTTCAGTCGTAGTGATTTTAGCATTTGAAGAAGGCGTGTTTACAACTCTATCTCCAATGGGAGTAAACTGTGCAGAGTATCCTTTTGGCGCGTTATATACGCCATTGGTATTATTAAGGATATTATTTTTATAATATTCTAAAGCTTTTTTATTTTCAAAATCTTGCTATGCTTCAGCCTCATCATAAGTATGCTTATACTTTAATAAGTCATATTCGTTAACCTTTATATTATCGCTAACCTTGCCAGACCTATCTATTGCTGCATTCAATAAAGCCTATTCAGCTTTCTGCCTATCAAAATTATTACTTAAATCTAAACCGTTCTATTTTGCAATAAGATCTAAATAATATTTACCAGAATTTGAGTTTAAATAATCCAACATATTTCTTCCAATAGCATTCTAAACGCGATCCCTAGTAATGCCATAATGATCATACCCGTTTTCATTCTTAATAAACGAATCTTTAAGACCATTAGTAGATAACGCAGCAAATGCTGATAATTCATTTAATTGTTCTGGTGACGTTCTGGTCCATTCTCCATCTTTTATTGGATCCCATGATTCTAGTGTTTTGCCATTAAGAAGGTATTTTTCAAAGTCTGGATCATATTTACCAGCCCTAATTAAAGCATTTCTATTTTGAATATATTCTTCTGCATATTTAGCCTACTATTTCTGTTTTTGCATCTCGCTATAAGGCATGTTATTCTATAATCTAGATAATGCAGCTCTAAATTCTGGAGATCTCATATCAATTCCGGCCTTAGAAGCTTGTTGCACAAACTCCCTAATAGGTTCATTCACATTTTCATTCCACCAATCTACACTTTTAGATAGCGGACTCTAAAAATCACCGTATTTTGTTATAAATTCTTTCTAATCTGCCAGACCTTGTTTATAATCCTCTTTTATAGCATTTATGTACTATTGCATGAGTCCGTCATCATATACATTCATGGTCGGCATTTCCAATGCCTAATCGTACTAAAAAATCATAATTATATACCGTATTTGGCTGCTATCTGAGAGAGCATTTTAGCTTTATCAGCATCGAGCGTTTTATTATACAATTTAAGTTGAGCGTTACCCATATCACGTTTAAATCTATTTGCTTGTGTTTGCCATAATGCAGACAACATGTTCCTAAGACCCATTTGGCGCATTTGTTCTTTGGCTGCATGAGCTTTTGTAAATGTTTCAAAGTCATATTTATTAGCCTCTTGCCTCCTGGCAGCATCTTGAGCTCCAACAGATAGAGCACTGTCATAATAATGCTGTTTGCGATTTAAGTTTTCAGAATTAACAGCAGCTAATTGTTTTGCCATATTAGATTGAGAACCTAATGCTAAAGCGATTCTCTAATTTGTCTTTCCAATTGGATTACCAGAATTCGCTATTTGATAAGCGCCTCTGCGTTCAGCGTCATACATCTATCTAAGATATTCGTATGGATTCTATCTAAGTCCAGCCAGTCCATTTAATCCTATATGCTCATATTTATTTCCAGCATATATATCAGAACCTTTTGGCTCGTCAGCTCTGGCTCTTAAATACTGACCTAATCCAACTCCAGCTGTAGCTAATCCTGGAATTGTGTGATAATCGCCAAGATAATTATTCTTATTAAACAACTAATTAAGAAACGATGTAAACTTGTTTGGATATTTTTGGCCCTAAGACTCATCATATGGCTCATCCTAAGGCTGTGTTGCAGTGTTATTAAAATTAAATGGAGAGTAGTAATCGTCTCTGTACAAACCGTATTTGATTGACGATGTAGGTTTGTTCATTATTAACGCAAGTTGATTTAATGTTGGAGCTGTTGATTTAGTTGGATCCCATCTGTCTACCTGTCTTTTAGCACCAAGACCTAATGGATCTTGAACATAATTTGCTACGAGTTCTGGAGATGCGTGCTGAGGACCTCCCTTGCTATCAAATCTACCAAGAATTGATGGCTAACTTTTAGTATAAGGAATATTGCCATTAACCGTCGCGTTGAACAATGTTGATGGATTGCCATTACTATCAAACAAACGACCAGTGGCCTCTAAATATCCTGGCATGTCCTCAATCCATTTAGCAGAAGCAGAACCAAGCCATGGCTTGTACGTTGTATCTTTATTTCCCTTATCTGTAACAGACATCAAATTAGCCGCCCTAAACAACGGGGAATAATCAACTTCACGATTAATACCATCAAACATACTAGGTTTGCCGGTATCAAACATTTGTACCTTTCCACAATTATACTACTATGATTTATGTACATAAGCTTGCTCTTGAGCAAGACTTTGCAATTTGTTCATTATTGGTTTTTTAATAGCCTAAAATTGCTTCTGTTGGAATTTTTGTGTGCGTTCAGCAAGAGAGCTTTTATTTTCGTAACTTTTATATTTCTTTTCCATATTATTAATCTATTCCAACTATTGTGTGTATGGAGCCGCAGCCTAAGCAAATGTATCAGTTCCATTCAGCCTTTTCAAATTGCCGAATATCGTATTATCGTCATCCTCTGTGACATTAGACGGTATTGTATCACGTCCAACCTATCCGCTTCTAACTATGGATCCTTGTTGATCTTTTAGATTTATTATAGACTCGCCTTTGCCAACAAGGCTATTAATCTGCCCAAATTGAGGCCCATTTGGAGTCCATACATTACCATACTATTTATTTAACATATCTAATCATTCTTAATGAGCTTTTACCTATATTTGCATATAATATATCATCTTCTGTGTTTTCGTGCTCCGTTTCATACTAAGATTGTAATTTAGAAGTGTTTGCGTAACTTAATCTCTAATTATTCCCAAACGCATTATTTATATTACCAGTTCTTATACGAGCCATTAACTTGCGTTTTCGGTTCTTTCCTCCAAATATTCCAGCAACAGCTCCACCTAAGCCGCCAATTACACCTCCGATTGCACCGCCAATTGGACCTAAAAGACTTCCGACACTTTGTCCTAGTTTTGCTCCAGACTGTGCGGATGCAAGCGTGTTGGCTGTGTTTTCTGCATTAATCTATTTAATTTGGCCAGCAGTATCAATATCATTTTGTAATCGTATATCCATTCCGTTTATATTCTAATTAGACATGCCAGCTTCAGAATTCATTTGATCTTCTGATTTGACCGGAGCCATATACGAATTTCTAATATTACCAAATGCTATAGCGGCATCACCTGCAATTCCTACGCCATTATTTAAAGCAGAAGCAAATTTATCACCACGCGATAATACATTGGCCAATTTGGGTTTTGGCATCTAAAACTTTCCTCGTATAGACGATTTCAGTTCTGTCATATCATCATCAGTTAATGAAAGGTTTGACTGTTTGCCAAATTGTCCATATTGATCTAGTCCAACATCGGCGTCATCAGACATTTGAAATTTAATTCCACTATCAGCGCCTTCTACAAACCCTGGAATACTATGCTTATTTTTGATGTATTTTATCTATTTTAACTACATGATATCCTATATTTAGTGATTATATATTGCAATGAGAAATCAACGCTATTGCTATTTGAATACATCTCAACAATCATAGTTTTTCCTCTCATTCTATTTCCAAATAGACTAAGTTTACCGCCTGTCTTAGCTCTTGGAATATCTAATCTATAATCGTATTCTCTATTTGTAATATCTTTACCTTCAACATTTGATATTTGATAATACTAATCATCTTTATAAGTTGAGTTTTTAGTAAAGTAATTAAATCCAAGATCGTTCTTATTATCCCACACATTGTTCTCTGATTCATCTTGGAAATAACCGCCAAACGTTTGAATATCAAATACTTTAGGAGTCTAATATAAATTATTAACAACATACTTTATATACGGCGTAATACTCTTGCCTGTAATTGAATATGCGTGCTTCTTTATAGATGTATTATATTTATATATAGAATTATCTGTTATGGAATATTTGCCAAGCTAAAATGTTATTGTAAATGGTGTTTTATTTCCGTGCGTGTCATTTATTGAAGTAAATACACTAGCGTCCTCATTATATATTATAGACTGACCCTCTTGGTTGTCATTGCTATCTAAAATCTAGAATATAACTTCTCTATACTTATTATCGTATGTAGATCTGGCACTCTAAGATAAACGATTAACATTTTTATTTATGTAGTCATGCAAATTATTGTTTTTTGATAAATTTTTAAGACCATTATCGTAGCAAAGAATATCTAAGTTGTTTGCATCCCACCAGTATATGGACGAATCAGATTGAGTGTCTGTAATCTGCCCTTTTTTCATTCCATACAACGTTGATATATAATCGTATCTTTCAAGAACTCCACCAGTACCAAGCGATAATGCAGCATTAGAATTGTCTGTGATAACAGATCTTTCGTTAACTGCAAGCTTACCAAATGCGTTATCTTGCCAAAATAATAATGAATTCTAAAATGTTCTAAGTTTGTTTATTGATCCATACCTAGTATCTACATCAATATAATTAGACGCTTGAAATTTACACCAACTATCAATAATCTCGTTATTCTCCTTTGGAGAAGAGTAGTAGACGCGATAATCTACATTTCTTAACGACTATGTGTCATCCTAATCGGTTGCAAATACTCTAGCCTTCTAATTAGTAGAATATACGCTATTATATAAATACATTTTATCAGATTGCGTAAATCCTATATTCTAATCCTAAACTGGATTTATCTGTGCATTTGATTCAAGATTGCCAGCATTATTGCCTATTGCATTCTTGCTAAATTCGTGCCCATACGTCAAATCCATATTTATACTAGATTCTAATGGTATCGAGTATATTATTGAATTTCTAACAGGATGTTTCACACTTCTGTCAGATGTGGCCCATTTATGCATTGAGAAATATTCTAATGGAGTTATATAAGTATCGCCATCAAAAACATATATTGTCTAGGTTTTGTCTTGTGGCTTATAAAAATCTCCATAGCTATAATATATATTTTCCTTTCTAGCCGTATAAGATTGACCTCCATATATATCAGGAACCTGCTGTACATTACATAAGAATGTGCCTGCTATACTTGGCTTATATATATTAGTTTTCGCGTTATTTACAATCTGATAATCAAATCCGCCAAGATACTTATTGAATATATTTTCGCCGTTTAATGTAAAATCTGCCTATCCGAACTCTTTGTTATTTGCAAAATATGTTATAACGTTTGGTAAATCTTGTTTAAATCCGTTGCTCGCACCTATACATACAGGGCTTGGTGTTACTATTTTATTCTAAAAATTCAACCTGTCTATTGCAGCAGATGTATTGTAAAATGTAGCTCTGTCGTCTTGCGGATTTTTATATTGTAATTGTAATAGCATGCATCTGCCACCAATACCGAATATTGTTTGATATGTGTCTTTGTAAGAATCTGTCCAATCTTCACCAGTTATATCATCTTGATCTTTAAATATTTTTGGCAACGATGTATTATAAGCAATATCTACTATATTATTATAATATGAGTAATCGCCAACATTATCTATGTTGCTATAATTTAAAGCTATTGTCTGCTATTGTGCATCAGAACTTTTAGTAAATAAATCATAATAATCATACACACTCGATATTCTTGAGTCTGTAATATCACAGCTTATATCTCTAACCTAAGATTTTTTATAAGAATAAACTTTAGATATATTATTGTATTTTCGGTACCCATCTTTTTGTTTTCCTCCAGCATCAAACTCTCCATCAAATGCTGGAAATAACGATATTCCTCCTGTTGGAGACGTCGCTGGTTGCCTATAAGTTATAGTATTAGACTATTCATAAAGTTTTACATAAGAAAAACTTTTATCGTTTATATTATCAAGTTTCCAACCATCTGAAGGAGGAGCTATAAATGATTCACTCTTATTTTTTGCTGCAAAGTTAAAGTAAGAAAAGAAGTACCACTATCTTACATCCGGTAAAACAAAATGTTTTCCTATGGTCCCACCTACAGCCCATGAGTGTTTTAAATTATCAATTGACTCCCATCCTAATCTTTTTGATATAACATCAAGCGGAAATAATGGACTAGCTTCAGATATTGTTCCAAAACCGTAAACTTTATATGGATCGCTTTCGTATTGGTTATTGTAATAGTTTGCTATTTGTACTCCGCCGATTCTCAATGCTGTATTATATGGACCAAGCTTAATAACACGAGCAAGAGATGTCTAATTTACAGTTTTATAATACTCATTATTATTAGACGGATTTCTCTGAGACGAAGACCACTAATTTAATGGAGTGTCATAACTACATCCAAACAAATATCTTTGTGCAGCAAGTTTTACACTATTCTTTTTTATAAGATCTTGAGCAGAGTCTGGCTGATAAGTTGTTTCTGCTGATACGAATTGATACAAATTAAAATTTTCAGAATTATCGGCTTCGTATATTATTCCATTTTTAGCATCATCATCTACTCCAGAAATCTTATACTAATATCTATTCTATTGTCCAGTCCAATATCTAGCAGTCGTAAGCCATCCTGTTGGTGTGTATGGATATTCTGTTTTTGTATTATCAAGCCAAACCTTTTTATTTATTGGTCTAGCCAAAACTCCCTACATTAGATTTTTAATATTATTTACATTTCTATTACATCTAACAATTTCGTATCCAATAATATTATTTTTAATTTTATCCGGTAATGTTATTTCAAACATTATTCCAATTGGGTGTGTTACCAAATCGCATTTGTTCTACAAATTTCCGTATGACGAATTAATCCAGTTGTCTGTTGGTTTATCTACACACTCACCATGTGCGGTGAATGTTTCAAATCCTGGAGTATATAATTCTGGCACTTTTATATCTGCAATCCATTTCGCGTCTGAAACAAATCCATATTTATTATAAAATACAATAGCATATCTATACGTCTCTCCACGTCTTAACGACTTTAAAGAATATGCGACTTTTGGATTTCCATAATTCTGATCATGAAGATCGGAATCACTCACTCCATGTAATTTTACATTATATTTATCTCCGTTCTACCCATTTGATATTTCGTATGCCTATATATATTTATATAGACTCAATTCGGTATTATCTAATTTTTTACGTATTCCAGGCAATGTCGTTCCAATAAACTCATTGTAATACGCGTTGGGGTCCATGTACGGTATTTTAGTGTTGTGTGACTAATTTATTTTCAAATACCAATCCTATGTACTGTCATACATTACAGATGTTTTATCATGCGGCATGCACGGAGTTGTATCTTCATATAAATTAGTCTTTATAAACTTCCAATTTATATATTTGCCACGACCGCCGTATTTCTTTTCATCAGCGCTATAATACTTTCCATCTTTATTTACGCAATCCCACTCTCTATTATCATCATTTAATTCAGGAATGTTATCAAAATCAAATTCTGCTTCAAGCTCTCCACTTTGGCTATATATTCTAACCTTTCCATCTTCGTCGCACGAATAAGAGCGGGCGTCAAAATTATCAAATACTTCCTATGTTTTGGCATCTGCAAAATTGAACTTTTTAATACACCCAGCAAATAAGTAGTCGTTTTTAGATTCTATTGTCTTTGGAATAATATGTTCTCCAGACATTGAATTATATTCCTCTAATGTCAAAGCCTAATATCCAGAAATACCATAATCTGACAACTTAAATCTATGATTGGAGTCAATCTTTGCATCGTATATAATTTCAATAAGTGGATCCTAACCAGATTCTAAATAGCTAGTTCTAATTACTTGAATATAATCCAAATTAACAACATTGTCAATGTCTACACTTATAATTATACCTTTTCCAGAAGAATAATCATTTTCTACACCATAGCTATACCCATTGTTCTATCTCACAACTGGTATTAGGTTTGTTGCCGGTGATATTTCTGAAGCTGTACCATATTTATTATACAATCTATATGAATACTAATATAGACCACCTTTTAGAGAACCTTCACAATATCCATCAAATATTGGCTTTGAAAATAATACAGATGGATATAAAGTTAGATTTTCCAAATTAATCTAATCTTGATATTCTTTTAAAATATTTATTACTAGCATTGGGGATTCACCATCGCTGAGATATATTTTAATAACATCATCTTGCTCATATCGGCAGACAATATCTAAAGGTTTGTTTAATTTACCATTAACATTGGTTTTAAAAACCTATTTTATATCATCATGAGAATAATATTCTAAAGAATCTGTATTATTATTCTTATTTTTAAAATAGAATACGTTAAAAGTCGGTGTATTTGTATCTGTTGTTGTATCTGCTATTATAACGCCATAATCCCTTATTGACGCAGTTGCTAAGACTTCTTTTACATTATATAGATCTCCCACCTTTGCAAATCCTTCAACCATATGAATCTCAGCAGAATTACTACCAGTGTTACTAATTAGGCGTACATTCCTAGCATATCGATACTAATTAGACGCAATTCTTGCATCTGACGTATCAGTATTCATTCCAGATTCAAATGTGTTCTATTGCTAATTATTATTAATATCCATAGTAGTAATCATTATAATTCATCTATCGTCTACCAACTGGAGCAAATAAATAATCATCAGAATCCCAATCTGGAATTAGTTTATTCCATTGGTTTTTTATACTCCTTATATCACCCTCAGTTGGCATTAATGCTTCGGCATAAGCCTAATTGCGATAGAAATTCCAGTTTCTTGTAATGGTGTTATATATTTCAGCAGTGTATTTTCTGTGACCGCCAAGCCATCCATTTAGATATCTAGGGAATTTAAGCTTCATTACAACATACCAATAGATCGCTTCCTAATATGAAGCCAAATCAGGTATTAGCGGATATCCGCGTTCATCTGAAGCTATACTTCGATATGAAATTTTAATAAATCCATGATCCTTATTTGTTACAATCCATCCTGGTTTTAAGAAGTATGTTACTTCTTCGATGTCGTTCAAATGACGTTGTAGTTCCAATTCGCCTTTGTATGTATATAACTGAGCTTGCGTTGTTGGCAATTTTTCAACAGTCGGAATTTCAACATGCGAAAATTTATGAACGTCTGGCTAGTTGAATGATGATGTATTAGTTCTCATTGGGATCCATGGGCCGTCTGGCGATGCAGAATACGCAACTGTCATCAAATCGTGTAATTCATCTGGAATCGGAACTTGGTGATCACATATCTACATAGGCTTCGACTCTTTTGTAATATACTATAATGGAGCACCTATCTTTTCCATAGCCTCAAATATCCATTCTCTGATATCAGTAACGCGATTATTCTTTTCCGATGCATCTAAGTCTGCCATTATTTTCGCAATGACAGACTCACATTTTGTATATTTGTAAATCATCTATATTTATATAATCTGTATTATTAAATATTCTTTGTGCTAATCTTCGCTTATTCTATCTAACAAACTATAACTAATACTTATATCTATCTGGAAATGTCTATGGTAATTTTGACCAAAATAATCTATATTTATATCCGCTAGTGTGTTCATTTAAATAATATATTGTCTTTCCGTATTCTTTAGACGCTTTAAAATCTTTAGATAAATGTTCTTTAGTAAATTGTTTTGGTTTGTATTTAACTACGCAAATATAACCTAGCCCGTAAGGCATTTTAAAGCATTCTGAGCGATCTTGAATAGATTCTAGTATAAGTTTATTAAACTCTGATAAAACGCGCTTAAAATCAAAATAAGACACATTCGTGTCAAAGTTATTATACATGTCGTAGATAGTATATGATTTTTTATTTCTACGTATCTTGTGGTCCATGTTGTTTGATTCCTTGAAGTGTAGCATTGTTAGTGTCATCGCTTGGTAATTTTAACATGAATGACAACTCGTTTTTCATGATTAGCTATTTGATATCTGGTACCATCCATCCAGGAACTTCAATATCGTCTTCATCTATATCATCGGAATTATCTTCCCATATTCCAGTTACATATATATACTTCAACCGATCACAGTCCTAATTACCCTAAATATATATATATCCATTTTCGTAATAATACGTAAGTTCTGCATATGTGTACCTTCTAAACCACTAATAATGTCTGCGTTCTTGAGGCATTTGCTGTATAACACAACCTGATTGATCAGTAACCGATATTATAGATCTCGGACTCTTGTCAAGTAGTTGCGGTATTTCATCTTTTGTTCTTCTAGTGAATAAGTGATTATTATCAAGAGATTCAACTTCTTCTAATTCCAAAGGGCCCTTAGTTGATACTAACGTATCATCAGCATCTTCATCTTCTGCATTCTATTCAGCGTTATCATTTGCCTTTTTGATTAACGCGGCTTTATACTGCATAATCCATGCACGTATTTGAGCTCTTGAGAAATCCTCGCTTTCACTAATATTGTTATTGCGTATCATCAATAGAATATCATCTATCAATGTACGAAGTGAAAATAATTTCATATTATTTTATTTGAATAACTCTAACGATATCCTGCTTTATTAAGTCGTTAGAATTTATTATTTTATACTAAACTTTATCAATCTTCTTAAAATCTAATGTAAATAACCGTTTGAAGAAAGATTTTTTATTCTTATATTCACGCTTAGTATATACTATTAAATCTTGTTTATTAGAAACATTCAATTTAGTACGTATACTATCTTTCTATATAGTATAATATAATCTAGTATATATATTATATATAATACTGTCAGTTATAATAGTGTCTTTTACTAATGGAATATCTGTTTTATTTTCACTCGTAACGCTTATAGTTTGAGTTTGGGTTGCTGCTGTAGATATCTGTTTAGTTTTTATATTTTTATCGTTTGCCGACTTTACTAAGCTGGCAATCTATTTGTCATTGGTATATTCTAGATCCTTCAGCTAAAGCTATAAAACATTATTGGCCTACTAAGAGTTACTCAGTAACCCCTAATAGGCCTCAATGTTGTTATTAGCTATTTTTAAGCTCTCTGTGAGCTTTTTATTATTATTGCGCATAGTTATCCCATATGATAGAGATAATGCCACCAAGAGGCTTAAAATAGTCTCAAAGGCGATTCTTTTATGCTGAAGTATCCAACTTATTATCGTTGTCTTTATCTTCATTTTTAATCGTCTATAAATTATCAAAATCTATACCAGTATACTCTTCGCCTTTCTTGCGTAAGAATTTTGATAAACAACGCCATGGACCATTTGGATTTAATGTATTGAGATTTTCCAATATAGACCACAACTCTGTAAGTGCTATTATTACAGTAGTTCCACCAGTTAGCACGAATACACCGTGCTCACCGATAACTGATAGCTCTAACAGTCTGGCTAATAATATAATGGTGAATTCATCTAATATTTTTTTAAGGGTGCCCTTCCAACCCTTCTCGCTAGTGATTTTCTACCCTTGTCGTTTGGCTACCTTTATACCATAAACCAAATCGGTAACGGTAAACGCAAAGCATGATAATAGTAATCCACTTATTGGCGCGATGTATGACACAATTAAGGCGCCGGTTGTAATTCCAATCTTGCCTAATGTAGTACCCCCACTTATGGTGTTATACATGTGTACAATAGAATTTAGAATTGCCATATCACTATATAGTTATATAAATCTTTTCTTTAGTACAAGCTTTTTTAATTATACTATATAATTTATCTGTGGTAACTCTTGAATTGATAACCTTTCCTACAACTTTATTCTAACCTGTTATAATACAACCTTCTGTTTCGTTTGCCGTATTACCAGAATGTATGCGTATCCCACTAAATCCTGGAACATTTAATAGCAATGGCATAACCTTTTTAAATCTAGAACTGTATGTCATGACTACTTGATATTTTCCAGTAGGAATTGCTGTTTGGGCGTAGACTTTTATTTTTTGTATTGCAGCACTATCCATCTGCTATGTCAAAGCCCTATCTTTGTCTTCAATAGTATCACAGAAATAATTATTATTTATATATAATTTCCCGATAGTATAGCTATCGCGTTTAGCGATTCGTTTAAGTAATATATCCATTATTTCTTATAAAATTCAAACTCATTAGCCAATGAAGTATTATAACTTACACCATTAGACATATTGTAAGTAGCCTAATGAGTATTTGGGTCATACTTAGCATTGGTCAAATAAACATCGTCATCAATTTCTTCTGAATTTGCTTCATTGCGTAATTCAAATGTATAATATTTGAATTGTTTATCGCCATTCTATCCATTAAACTTAGAAGTAATCATTATAGTAGCTGATGTATTACTGTCCGAATTATTATCATTATATAAAAAATATACGCCGTTCTTACCTTTGGATAATACAGCGCCATCGTCAGTTGTTAACTACACATACATTACATCCTGACCATCATTGATTAAATCTGTACCACTAATAAGATTTAGAATTGGAGTGAATTCAAGATGTTTATGATAATTTATATAGTTAAATGGCTTTTGAAATGCTATAGATATATCTTTAACATAATCATAAACATTGACATCTATGGTATTGAATACATTTGGATTCTTTTTGCTCCTACAAGTTATAGTAGTAGTTGTAGTTTCTCCATACTTTTCAACACTAATCGCAATAAATGTGAAAGTATTGCCTTTACTATTTATCTCCTTTAAAATAGATTTATCATATTCCCAAACGCAATCATTGTCGGCATCACAAGGTGTTAATTGTGCAATAATAAAGCCTATATTGCCAACTATTACATCAGTAACACTATCTTTACTAAAATTAATGCCGCTAATGCAACAATGATTTCCATACATATTATCAATATAACAATTGTGGTAATATATACGATTCCAATCTGGGTTTACGCCAAACCCATTATAACGATTACAGCAACATCTATCATTTGGGATAGTAACGTGATATATCGGTAATCCGCAACGATTTATGTCGTACTAAGTAGATGGGCAGCAATTCATAGTTAAATTTCCCATACTTATTAATCTTATGTAAAAAAAAATAAATGCTAGAATAGGGCAGAGCCCCACCCTAGCATTGTATGTTTATTAATTATCTCTTTAAGCCTCAGCAGAAACAGTAATTCCAAATGCTGTTTGCATAGCCTTGAGCACATCAGCACCCTTGCCAGAATTTACATAAATTTCAACAGACTGCTTATTTGTCTTAATCCAATCATCTGCAGTGCGATAAGTATTCTCAAATTCAAGAGTCACAGAATCATACTTGCCGTCAAGCTTAGTCTGAAGATCAGGCTGTATAATTGGATCAGTACCATCTCCACGGTTTAGGATTCCCATATAACCAAATGACTGAGCCTCGCGATCGCGAACAAGCTTAGCAGAGGCAGTATACCACTTACCGGGAGTCTTTTTAATTGTAACACCCTTCAAGAAATACTTGTTGTTAGAAGCAAAAGCAGCATCCTTAGGATTCGTGTAATACACATTGCATGTGAAGCGAACCTTGGCTGCCCAACTGATAGAATCAACAACATTGTCATCGTCATAAGGCATTGCCTCGATAGTAAGCTTACCTGCTGTAGAAGAAGCGTTTACACGAGCGCGCTTATACTGATAATTAATTGTATTTGCGATACCCTCAGCGATAGTTGTCTTCGTATCACCTTCCTTAGTTACATATTCATAAGTTTCAGACCACTTACGATAACGTGTAGGAAGATCCTTAAACTGAAGACGAACAACGATGCGACGGCCGCCGAGACCAAGTTCTTTTTCTACTTCTGGATCAATTCCTGAGAAATCTATATCATACTTGTCTTCTGTGTCATCCTCATATGTAGTACTGTTCAATGACTTGATGCACTTAGGCTTAATATCGTTTGTCCAACGAATCACTGGAGCAAAAGCACTTCCACTTTTCTTATGGATAACCTGTACCTTATCGGTAACAAGGCCAATGCGAACCTTCTCGCCCATATCATCGGCTGTTTTGATAACAACAAACTTACCAGCGTCAGTAGAAGGTGTAGTTGCGTCTGCAGGAGCTGCAGGCATAGTTGTAATAACGCCCTTAGAGTCGTTATTAACAAAAACTGTATTTACGTATGTAATCATAATAAAATTAATTTAAGCCCTATCTAATTAAAATCCGGACCCAACCGGCTGGGCATTATTCTTGAGTATTTACTTCGTTTGATAATGTCCAATAGCGTTTATCTGATTTATTTTCGATGTACATTTGAGCAGCTATTTTAATTATCTCATAAAGTATAATATCTGAAAAATCCGAATATTCTTTATTCGGAAAATCTAAAGTTATTTGTTTTGGGTATCTTAGATATTGTAAATAATATTTTGATATATTATATCTCTTGTCAGTTAGCAGCTTACATCCAGTAGAGGTTCTAATTCTAAGAGGTCTTGCATAATGACCTCGATAATGAAAATCAGTTAATGAATTATTTACACGATACATAAAACTATCAGCTGTACACTCAAATACTGGAACATTTATTTTATTCTATCCATTTGTATCTGAAATTTCAAACGTTTCGCTTAGTGTGTACATCATGTGTTTTGGATATGTATATTCATATTCATTATATGATGGATTAAATACATTAGAAGACACTTGTGTTAACAATTCAAATGTTAAAAGATTTTTAAGATCAGAAAATCTTTTTTCAGTCTCTTCGTATCCAGTCTAATGTATAAAATCTCCATTAGTACGCAATTTGCAAAATTTTGCTACCGCCTGATTTAGCCAATACAAAGAATCGTCTGTGGCTGGTTTATTTGCAGTATCGTCAAGTTTGTTTATTTCTCGTTCAAACCCAATTAGTATTTCTAAATATGTCATTGTTCAGCCTCCTATACTTGTTGCGGTTGTTGTTTTTGCTATTGCTATCTACGATTAGACTGAATTCCCTATAGTCTGAATTTGTAATTAGTGATAAATTGTTCTACTGCGCCTGATACCAAATCATCAAAACATGTATATGGCAATTCGCAGCAACTATGAATAGCCCCAACTTTAGTATCGTCGTCGTCGAATCCTGAAACGTTAAAATCATAAGGCATTCTGTAATACACCAAATCTATTTTATCTATATTTGTATATTCGTCGTGCAATACGCGTATAATACCATTATTTTTGTGTTCCTCTAATATTACAATAGGATATCTAACTACACCATGATTATTAAAATGAGATACGATAACTTTTGATACATCGTCTTGTTTGATTGTTTGATTAGGAATAATCTACGGTTTAGCTAGATCACCCTTATATGACTTTGAGACTAAACTATTAGATCTAATATAAAGATAATAATCGTCTGGAACTATAAATTCTGTACTATAAGAGTCTAAATCACTCTTTGTTGGTTGTAAGTAACATCTTTTTGTAAGAAGTTTTGTAATATCTATTACCCAACGCTATTTGCGAGTCCCACTCTAAACTTCATCTTCGCTCAAGAATAAGGACTTTACAAATTGATTCTAATACTCGCTAAGCATAGAATAAATTGTATCTGTAGTAAGCTTTTCTCTTAATTCAAAATTAGGATACATCAATTGTATTCTTCTTTCAAATTCGATGCCAAGCTATCTTGTTTGTTCTTGTGTCATGATTCAAGTCTTGATGTGGATACTTTTGTTTGAAGCCTAGATGATTCTACATTTTCGAGTGCCATAATAATGGCAAGATTTATTAACTCTTGTGCTACAGTGTCGCTCAATTCAAAGCTCATTGTCTTCCATGTCACTTGAGCCCTTTCTAAATCTTTATCTTCACCAAATGCACTTAAAAACATTTTCGGCTTCTTTATAAATGTAACATTAAGATAAGGGTTTGCTTTGCCCCGTTTCTTAAATTCGTATGGATCTATTAATACATGAGCATAATTACCTTCAATATACGCTTTAGGTACTTCAATCCATGGTATATTTGTTTCTGTTGTAAATAAATTCAATGCGTCAGAATGCCCTATAATTGTCACAGGAAGTACCTTATCTTCTTTTGTGGACAATATACTAGTTTTGGCATTATAAAGGCTTATACAGAACTATAACGCGTATAATAACTGACCCGGTAACTAAAATACCAATTCATTCTGAGCTATTGTACTATTTTTAACTGAATACTGTCTGCTTGTTGACAGTAATGGTCTCACATCTTCAATTGCTTTAAGATCTCCTTCAAATGGCATATTTCTATTATTCTTTCCAGTTAATTTTTGAGCTATTAAAGCTAAATAAGCTTTGTCGAGAATAGTGGCAATTTCGTATGCGGTAAGTGACGGATATGAAGAAGTGACTTCATCCTTGTCATAAAGTATTAAGAATTTTTCAATAATATCACTATACTTCATATGCTTTGTAATATTAATTATTTATTTTCAACCTGTGTAATAATCGCAAGTTTTAAATCTTGGTTTTTCTTAGCGTCAAGATAAGCGATGCAATCGTTAAGCGACGTAGCCATCAATTCAGTACCATAATAATACTGCGTTTTATCTCGTCTAATAACACCCTTAGATATAGCTTCTTCAATAAGATATTGAGTTTCTTTCTGCTTATTGTTTACCCACAAATCAAAGAATTTTGACGGATTCTTATCAACCAGATTAAACAATGTAGATTCAACAAGCTCATTAGACATGCCATTCGTTGACACTCCATAGATTCTAAGACATTTGCGCATCTGATCTATACTAAGCTTATCAAATTCCTTAAGTGCATCACGTCTGGTCTTATTAGCCTTATTAGCTTGAATAGCGGCCTCCTATTTGTTAATCATGATATAATCTTTACTAGGATCATTCTTTTGCTCAAGTGTTGTGGCTACGCGCTTATGTTTACTTAAAAATTTAATCATAAGTGCTTGGCTAGGATATTTATCATCAAGAATAACGGTTCTAGAGCCCACTCTAACTGAATAAGTAACCCAGAAATCACTCGTTCTAGCAAGTGTTCCTTCTGGATAACCCAATTCCTTTTCAAAGCGCTTTTCATCTTCTGGTGTTAAACCAGTATACCTTGCTCCAGATCTTGTCCAATATGGTGCAATATAATCAAAACAATGACGATATTTTACAAGACCAACCCAAGGGTTTTGTTTCTTTATTTTTAATTCAACTACCATAATTTTTCAATTAGTTGTTGCAATGCCAAGCTCTCGTGTACAACACTCATATTATTGGCTTAGCCTCCGGTGCAGTGTTGTTAGATTCC
>ENA-ORNY01000047-ORNY01000047.1-human-gut-metagenome-genome-assembly--contig:-NODE-47-length-98596-cov-12.038918_pt1 | contig 98596 bp, 82 predicted proteins | sample MGYA00242122_ERZ509036 | MGnify/ENA primary metagenome ERZ509036 (study PRJEB26280, sample SAMEA2338696) | human gut metagenome | biome: human gut; feature: human-associated habitat; material: faeces... | reverse complement strand
CGCCTGCCGTAATGGCGTCTAGGTCGCGGCGGACCGCGTCGCTGTTGCGTTCGGCGCGCAGTTTTTCCAGACGTTTAATCTGGGCGTTACGGACCGCCGTGTTATCGATGGACAGAACATTCAGCGGATCTTCCTTGGCCAGACGGTATTTGTTCAAGCCGACGATGGTTTCCTTGCCGCTGTCGATGTCTGCCTGACGGCGGGCGGCGCATTCTTCGATGCGCATCTTCGGCAAGCCCGTGGCAATGGCCTTGGCCATCCCGCCGAGGGACTCGACTTCCTGGATATGGGCCCAGGCCCTGCGGATAATCTCGTTGGTGAGGTATTCCAGATAGTAGGAGCCGCCCCAGGGATCGATGATCTTGCAGACCTTCGTTTCGTCCTGGATGTACAGCTGGGTGTTACGCGCCAACCGCGCGGAGAAGTCCGTCGGCAGGGCGATGGCTTCGTCCAGCGCGTTCGTGTGCAGGGACTGGGTGTGACCCAGGGCCGCAGACATAGCTTCCATACAGGTTCTGGAAATGTTGTTGAACGGATCCTGTTCCGTCAGGGACCAGCCGGACGTCTGTGAATGGGTACGCAGGGCCATGGATTTCGGGTTCTTGGCGCCGAAGCTCTTCAGGATCTTGGCCCACAGGACGCGGGCGGCACGCATCTTCGCGACTTCCATGAAGTAGTTCTTGCCCATGTCCCAGAAGAAGGACAACCGCTTGGCGAAGGCGTCGACGGGCAGGCCCGCTTTTTCACCGGTACGGATATATTCGATCCCGTCGGCCAGCGTATAGCCCAGTTCCAGATCGCACGTCGCGCCGCATTCCTGGATATGATACCCGGAAATGGAAATAGAGTTGAACTTCGGCATGTAATTGGTCGTGTATTCGAAAATATCGCCGATGATACGCATGGACATGTCAGGCGGATAGATGTAGGTGTTACGGACCATGAATTCCTTCAGGATGTCGTTCTGAATCGTGCCGGCCATGATCTTTTTGTCGACGCCCTGTTCTTCCCCGGAAACGATGAAAAAGGCCAGGATCGGCAGGACGGCCCCGTTCATGGTCATGGAAACGGACATCTGGTCCAGGGGGATGCCGGAGAACAGGATGTTCATGTCCAGCATGGAGCAGACGGAAACGCCTGCTTTCCCGACGTCGCCGACGACACGGGGGTTATCGGCGTCGTAGCCGCGGTGGGTCGGCAAATCGAAGGCGATGGACAGGCCCTTCTGGCCCGCTGCCAGGTTGCGGCGGTAGAACGCGTTCGATTCTTCCGCCGTGGAGAAACCGGCGTACTGACGGACGGTCCAGGGACGGAACACGTACATGGTGGAATAGGGCCCGCGCAGGAAGGGCGGAATGCCGCTGACGAAGTCCAAGTGATTGCAGCACGCGTAGACATCTTTCGTGTACAAAGGTTCCACCGGAATCCGTTCCAGCGTGGTATCCCTCAGGACATCGTAGCCTTCCCCGGTTTTGGCTTCCAGTTTCTTTTTCCATTCCTCATAAGAACAGGAGGGATGGTCTTCAAGATTTATTTTGGTAAAATCCGGATTCAGGTTTTCCATTATTCAATCATCCCTTTCTTCTTCTGCAGTGCCGTCAGGATTTCATAGCAGTTAGCCTTGACGCTGATGAAATCGTCCACGCCGGCTTCTTTGTACTGCGCCGCCAACTCTTTCGGGGCGGCGCCGGCGAGGAACAGGCGGATATCCGGGCAGGCTTGTTTGATCATCGGGGCCAGGGCCGGCACATCTTCCGGATACGTATCGTCCTTGGAGCAGATGACGGCACAGTCATAGGGCTGCCCGTCTTCCGTCCCCGCTTGCAGGGCCGCCACGCATTTTTCCCAACGGGAACCGGGCTTGTCCGGATCGTCCTGGAAGCCATTGTTTAAATGGACTTCGAAAGCGCCGACCTGCAGGAAGCTGGTAGAGAAGTCGGCACGGGCCTTATGCTGCGGAATCTTGCCCATATTGGCCAAAAAAACATGGACGTTCTTGCCCGTCTTTTCCTTGTAGGCTTCCGTCACGCGGCGCAGCGCTTCGTATCGTTCCGTCCAGTGATGTTCTTCGATAGGCGTTACCGTTACGTCGCCGGCACCGCGCTTCAAGGCCTTGGCGACTTCGCCCGTCGTCGCGCCGGCCGCGAAGGCGTCGGCCGCCGTGTCGATGGCGACGTCGGCATCGGCTTGGGCCAGGGTTGCCAGTTTCGCGTCCCGGGCTGCCGTGTCGATATCAGCCAGGTAGGCCTGCACATTGGCGCTCAATTCTTTCTGGATGGCTTCGCGATCTTCCGGACGGGGATCCAGCGGTTCTTCCGTCATGTTCGGATACATGTTGACACCGACGGCGCGGTCTTTGCGGAAGTCCAGGTTCTTGAAGCGTTCTTCCAGCACCTTGGCGATTTCCGCCTGTACCGTGCCGGCTTTCAGCGCGGCCAGGATGCCGCCGGCCGCTTCCACGGCCTGGAATTTCGTCCAAATCTTTTCGGCCATCTGCCTGGTCAGGGTTTCTACGGCCCAGGAGCCGCCGGCCGGGTCGATGGGACGGAGCATGCCGAATTCTTCCTGCAGCATGATATGTACATTGCGGGCGATACGGCGGGAGAATTCGTCGCCTTTGCGGATGGGTTCGTCGAAAGGCGTATTTTCATAGGTGTCGACGCCGCCGACCACGCTGGAGAAGGACTGGGTGCAGTTCCGCAACATGTTGACATAGGGATCGACGACGGCTTTGGTAAACTTCGCCGGGCGGCCGTGTACGAAGGACGCGCGGTCCGCTTCATCGGCGCCGAAGGCTTTCATGATGTTCGCCCATACTTCTCGGGCGGCGCGCAGTTTCGCGATTTCCATGAAGAAGTTCGCGCCCTGGTTGAACTGGAAGGCCAGTGCCTGCGCCACCTCGTGGACAGACAGGCCGCGTTTCTGCATCTGGCGCAGATATTCCACGGCGACGGCATACGTATAGGCCACTTCCTGCACGCTTTCCGCGCCACCAAGGGAGAAGACGTCGCTGCGGACCAAGATAGTGCGCAGGCCCGGCGCGTGTTTGCCGGCCCAGCGGATGGCGGCAGCCATTTCGTCATACAGCGGATCCAGCGGTTGGGACAGGCTGCCTTTGCGGAGCAATTCGCCCAGGGGATCGGCTCCGATGATGCCACGCAAGGGCTCGACTTTACGTCCAGCCGCCTTCAGGGCCGCCACGGTCATGGCGAGAAGCCGTGTGCTGGATTCCCCCGCATAGAGCATATACGGGATTTCCTCCAGCTTCAGGCCGGCCAGCAGGGTGTGCATATCTTCCACCGTTGTCAGGCTGACGCCCGTATCCCCCGGTTCCGAGGCCGCCGTCACGTCGATTCCGTCCAGGGTCGCGCTGTCTACACGGACATGATAGACGGTGCTGCCGCGGTCGATTTCGAGTTTCAGCAGATCGTTGTTTTCCCCCGGCTCACTCAGGTCGCAGGCCTGGGCGATACCCCAAGGTTGATGGACGTAGCCGTTTACCGTACTGCCGCGCAGATAGTCGCCCATGCCGGGATAATTGTCGGTCGGCAAAATCGGGTCCGTATCCTTTCGCGTGTACATCGGATCGAACGAGATGCCTTCGTAGTTCTTGGTGTACATGACCTTGTCGAACGGCTGTCCTTTCAGCAGCGCCTCGCAAGCCTCGACCCAAGCTTCGTCCGTCGGCGGGGTAAATTCGTCGAACTTGACTTCGGGATATTCAGCCTTTTTCTCTGATTTCCGCAGAAGTTCTTCCAGTTCCTTGTCCGTCATCGGGCGGGACTGAGCCGGTTCGACTTTCGTCTGTTCTGCCATAAACAAATACCTCCTCTTAATTTTTGGTATGCCGGACCAGGTCCGGCACTTTCATAAAAAAACGACTCTGTCTTTCCGCGCGGTTCCCAGCGGGACCGCCGAAGACACAATCGTCACCAACCAAGCACGGACTTCCCACTGATTCCGCGTCGCCTGCGTTTCTTCCCTGGGATAACCCCGCGGCGGCCGGCAGGCCGCCGAAAGGTCATCGTAAGGAAGATTTGAGAATGGCAAATATTCACAAACGGTTGTCCAGGCCGTTTACAAATCGCGATAAAAAACCGTCTTTAATCGCTTAAAGACGGTGGAAAATTGCCAGCTTCAGAACGGACGATGCGCAGCGTCTGCCGCATCCCGTTCGATGGTGCGCATCCCCTCCCCGTCACTCGCGGGTCAATCAGTGATGAATATACAGGCAGTTCTTCTGGCTCGGGTTCTTTGCTTCCTTTCCCTTCCCAGGCTGATGCCCAGTGGTTCTGAAAGTTCGCTCCCCCATACAGCGGCGGGACCGCGCCGGTTTTACACCGGCTTCTCTGTTAGGCCTTGCGGCACCTGTACTTCCTTATGAAATTTTCTGCTCTAATAGTAACATATATCATTTAGAATGTAAAGCTTTTAAATTATTTTTTTACTTCATTTATCTCCCCTTTCCCGCGTCCCTTCCTTTTCCCCGACACCTGTAGTATACTCATACTGCATTAGAAAGGATTTTTTTCATGAAGCTTTTCAGTATGTGGTTTATCCAACTGCTCTTTTCTTCCTTCATTGTCTGGTGCATCCTGGTCTGCAGCGCCGGTCTCTGGCGCCGTCTTTGCCGGCGCTGGCACGCGCGGCGGCCCGAACGGATTACACCCGGCCCTTTTTCCGACCGGGACCCGGGCGCTCCGCCAAACCCGACCGAAGAAACGCGGGAAGAACGCATCGTCCGTTCCGACGCCGAAGCCCGGCCGTGCCGCTTCGCCATCTTAATCTGCGCCCATAACGAAGAACGGGTACTGGGCCATCTGCTGCAAGATCTGGCGGAACAGCGCTATCCGACGGATCACCGGCAGGTTTTTGTGTTCGCCGATCACTGTACGGACGGCACGACCGCCCTGGCCCGGAGTTTTCCCGACGTAATCGTATGGGAGCACACGGACGGCGAGCGGAGCAGCAAAGGCAAGGTCCTGAATGCCTTGATGCCTCGCCTCCTCGCCCTGGCGGATCAGTTCGACACTGTCGCGATCTTTGACGCGGACAACCAGATCGGGCCGGGTTTTTTAGCCAAGATGAACCAAGCCTTCGCCGCCGGGGCAGCCATTGTGACGGGTCGGCGCCTGGCGTCCAACCCCTATGATTCCCTCATCAGCCAGTGGTACACCCTGTACTGGGCCATGGTAAACTCCCTCTATAACCTGCCGCGGTACGAACTGGGACTGTCCGCCATGGTCTCCGGCACGGGCTTCGCCTTCCGTATGGAGCTCCTGCGGCGTCAGGGCTGGCACTCCTACAGTGTTTCGGAAGATGTAGAGTTCACGTTTCAGCAAAACCTGGCAGGGCACCGCGTCGTATATCTGGACAGCGCCTTCTTCTACGACGAACAGCCTGCGCGCTTTGCCGTCATGTGGTCCCAACTGCGGCGCTGGTGCACCGGCGGCGTCCAGGTCTGCCAGCACTACCTTGGGGACTGGTTCGCGGCCTTCACAGCACGGCCTTCGTGGCGTCTCTTCGATACCATGGCCGGTGTCTACCTGACAGGGGTCTTCGGGCTCACGGCCGTGGCCTTCCTGCTCAATGCCTACACCATGCTTCGCCATGGACAGTATCTGCTCTTCTTTATCCCCACGGCGGCAGGCTACGCGGCCACCATCCTGACGGGCTGGATCGCGGCCCGCCTGTCCGGCTGGCCAGCCCGCAAACTCTGGAAAGGCATCGTCACCATGCCCCTCTTCTACTCCCTCTTGTCCTACATTTCCCTTCTCTCCTTGTTCAAAAGGCAGACACGGTGGGTCAAGATTGACCACCACAGCGCGCGCAAAACATTTTGACACGGTTCCGCCGGCGGCAGCAAAAAACGGGGCCCTCCCCATGGGGAGGGCCCCGTCGTTTTCGCTTCCCTTGCCTGTTTGCTTCCTATACGGTCACGCCGAAGGCGAGATACAGGGCGAGGCCCAGGACACCCGACAATGTCAGTGTCCGGATAGTGCCGAACCGCAAACGGATCAGGAGGAGGGACACAACCAGGATGAAGAGGCCAATGAGATCCGTCTCGCCCAGCGTAACAGGCGGCTCTTCCCGGTTCCACAAGGCCAGGAGGACAATGCCGATGCCGGCGTTGCCGATGAGGGCCACGACGGCAGGCCGAAGGGCGTTGAGGACGCCGCGGATAGGACCGACATTGCCGTACCGGTAATACAGGAAAGCCAGCAGCAGGACGATGATGACAGAGGGAAAGACGAAGCCCGCCGTCGCCGCGACGGAACCGGGAACGCCAGCCACCTTGGCCCCGACAAAAGTCGCCGCGTTGATGCCGATGGGGCCCGGCGTCATCTGGGAAATGGTGAAAATATCGACGAATTCGCCCATGGTCATCCAGGCGTGCCCGGCGACCACCTCTTCCTGGATGAGGGGCAGCGAGGCGTAGCCGCCGCCAATGCAGAAGAGGCCGACTTTGGCGAAACTCAAGAACAGCGCGAGAATCGTTTCCATGACAACCTCCTTGATTAATTATAGATAGGGTCCCGCATCAGGAGCAGGCCCAGGACGGCGTCGATGAAAATGATTTCCATGATAGGGACATGGAAAAAGACCGACGCCACAAAAGAACCGGCCATGATAAGAAGCGGCAGGGCCAGTTTCTTACGGACCTGTTTCTGCACAAGGCCGAAGAGCACGTCAATCAGGACCGCCGACACGCCGCACTGCATGCCTTTGAGGATCATGCGGGCGTACGGATTGGCCTTGAAGGCCTCGTAGAAATAGGAAACGAGGGTCAGCGTGATCAGCGGCGGCAGGACCGTCGCCAACAGGGCTACGGCCGTTCCCAGGAATCCGCCCATGCGGTACCCCAGGATAACGGCCGCGTTAGCCGCCACGACGCCCGGCGCCGACTGGGCAATGGCCACGAGGTCCAGGGCCTCAGTGTCGTCAATCCAGCCGTACTCGTCGACGTACTTCGCTTTCAACAACGGAATGATGACGAAGCCTCCTCCAACAGTGAAAGCACTGATGATGAAGGTCGACCAGAACAGTTTCCCGTAGCTAAACGGGACTTTTCCCGTACCAGAAGCAGGGCGCCGCCTTGTTTTCGGTTTCATAGGACTCCTCCTTCAGGAAAGAACAGGCCACGGGAAGGTTTCTGACATCCTCATTTCTCTTGCGGCCGTCCGTTGGTGATATCTTATCTGTTACATTGTACCCCAATGCTCCCTATCGCGGAAGGGCAATTTTGTCAAATTGTTCGCTTGACAGGAAAACGGAACGTGTTATAATCTAGCCATAGCGAAAAATGCAACGGTAATGCGAAGGACCGGAGTCCGCATGTTGCCTTACAGAAAAGCCGCGTTTGCTGAGAGCGGCCGGGCAAGGGCGAATTTCCCAACCACCTTCAAACCGCCTTCGGAAAAGCGATTCCGCCGAGTATGAAGCGCCGCTCGAACAGCGTTATCATTCAGAAAGCGGACTACTAAGGTAGTCAATTTGGGTGGAACCGCGAGTAACCTCGTCCCGATGTCGGGCCGGGGCTTTTTTATTTTCCTGTTTTCTTTATCATTTTTCCATATATCACGACATCACACGATAGGAGGAATTATCATGGCAAACGTCAATGTCACTTTGAAAGACGGCAGCGCGCGGGAATTCCCGGCGGGCACCTCTTTCCTCGAAATCGCCAAAAGCCTGAACCAGAAACTGGGCAAGCAGGCCCTGCTGACAGTTGTCAATGGCAAGAACAAGGATCTGAGCGACACGCTCATGGAAGACGCGACCGTCGAATTCATCACTCCCGACAGCAAAGAAGGGCTCCACGCCATCCGCCATACGGCGTCCCACGTCATGGCCCAGGCGATCCAGCACCTGTTCCCGGGCGTCAAATTCGCCATCGGCCCGGCCATCGACAACGGATTTTACTACGACTTGGACAGCGATCATGTTTTCACACCGGACGACCTGCGCGCCATTGAAAAAGAGATGGCCAGGATTGTCAAGCAGAACCTGCCCCTGGTCCGCTCCGAAGTTCCCCGCAAAGAAGCCCTGCAGCGCTTTGCCGCGGAAAACGAAATCTATAAGGTCGAACTGATCAACGACCTGCCGGAAGACGCGGTCATCAGCCTCTACACCCAGGGCGACTTCACGGACTTGTGCGCCGGCCCGCACTGCCCCTCCACGGGCCGTGTAAAAGCCTTTAAGCTGATGAGCATCGCCGGCGCCTACTGGCGCGGCAATGAAAAGAACAAGATGCTCCAGCGTATCTACGGCACGGCCTTCGCCAGCAAGGAAGATCTGGACGCCTACCTGCATATGCTGGAAGAAGCAGAAAAACGCGACCACCGCAAACTGGGCAAGGAACTGGACATCTTCAGCCTCCACGACGAAGGCCCGGGCTTCCCGTTCTTCCACCCCAACGGCATGCGCCTGCGCAACGCCCTTCTCGATTACTGGCACGAAGTGCATCGCAAGTACCACTACGAAGAGGTCATGACCCCCATGATCATGAACCGCGAACTGTGGATCCGTTCCGGCCACTGGGACCATTACCGCGAAAACATGTACTTCACCCAGATCGACGGGGAGGATTACGCCATTAAGCCGATGAACTGCCCCGGCGGCATGCTCGTCTACAACACCCGTCCCCATTCGTATCGCGAGCTTCCCCTGCGCTACGCCGAACTGGGCCTGGTCCATCGTCACGAACTGTCCGGCGCCCTGCACGGCCTCTTCCGCGTCCGCTGCTTCACCCAGGATGACGCGCACATCTTCATGACGCCGGAACAAATCCAGCCGGAAATCACGAACGTCATCAAGCTGTTCAACGAAGTCTACGCCACCTTCGGCCTCAAATACCACGCGGAACTGTCGACCCGCCCGGAAAATTCCCTGGGCACGGACGAATCTTGGGAAATCGCAACGGAAGGCCTGCGCAAAGCCCTGGAAAACAACCATCTGGACTACGTCGTCAACGAAGGCGACGGCGCTTTCTATGGCCCGAAAATCGATTTCCATCTGGAAGACTCCCTGGGACGTACCTGGCAGTGTGGTACCATCCAGCTGGATATGCTCCTGCCGGAAAAATTCAACTGCGAATACACGGGCGAAGACGGCCTGAAGCACCGCCCGATTATGATCCACCGTGTGGTCTACGGCTCCATCGAACGCTTCATCGGAATTCTCATCGAGCACTACGCCGGTTCTTTCCCGGTCTGGATGGCACCGAACCAGGTCCGTGTCCTGCCGATTACGGACAAACAGGGCGACTACGCCAAGGAAGTCTATGACAAGCTCTTCGCCATGGGATACCGTGTCAGCCTGGATGACCGCAGCGAAAAGATTGGCAAAAAGATCCGTGATGCCCAGGTCCAGAAAGTTCCCTACATGCTCGTCCTTGGGGACAAAGAAGCCGAAATGGGCACGGTTGCGGTCCGCAAACGCCACGGCGGCGACTTGGGCGCGATGAAACTCGAAGACTTCACCGCCCGCCTGCAGCAGGAAATCGACGACAAAGTGCAGGACTGAGACGCTTCGCTGCCTGTTGGCAGGATGATGGCATCAGGTCCCTTCCCCGCTGGGGAGGGGACCTGATTTTTTTGCGGCGCTTGTCCCGGCCGCTCCCCTTTTCATTCCTACGGGAATAGGGTATAATAGTCTAATAGCGGTTCGGCAACCGGAGCGGTATACCGCCTTCCCGGCGCACCGGAATCCCGCGAAGTCATTAAAGGAAGAGTGTTCATGAAGCGTCAACTGTTTGTCTGTCTTTGCGCGGCCGTCCTGTCTGTCGCGGCCTTGCTCGCGCCGGCCACGGTCCTGGCCAGGCAAAAGACGTCCTTTCTCTTTATCCCCCTAGACAACCGGCCTGTCTGCTACGAATATCCGGTCCGGGTCATGGAAGCGGCGGGTTATAAGATCTACACGCCGCCGGAGAAATTCCTAGCCACGCGCACGACGCCGGCCAACACGGAAAAACTCTGGGACTGGCTGGAACACCGGGCAGAAAAGGTAGACGGCGCCGTCATTTCAACGGACGCCCTGATTTACGGCGGCCTCGTCGCCTCGCGGACGCACCACACGCCCCTTGCCACCCTGGAAGTCCGAGTCCAGCGTCTCAAGAACCTGAAGATGGATGCCAATATCCAGTTCTACGGCTTTTCCACTCTCATGCGGACCCCACGGGAAAGCTACGGCAATGTGGAACCGTCCTACTACAGTGATGTCGGTCCGGCTATTTTCAAATATTCCCAGTTGGCGGACAAATCGGACGTCCACGCCGAATCCCTCCTGGAAGATTTCGTCGCGGGTACACTGGAGCGGAATATGGCCAAGAGCCATCTGCTGGACTGGCTCGAGCGGCGCAACAAAAACATGCAGATCAACAGCGAACTAGCCATGCTGGCCCGCATGGGACGCTTCGACTACTTTGCCGTCGGCAAGGATGACAACGCGCCCTACTCCCATACGCACATGGAGGCGCGTCACCTGACCCTGAGCAACGCCGACGTATCTGCCACGGAATTCCAGGTCCTGCCGGGCGTGGACCAGCTGGGCCTGCTGCTCCTGACCCGTGCCGCCAACGAAGTCCGCGGCGTTACACCCCGTGTCTGCCAGCTCTACGTGGAAGGCGTCGGCGCCCGTACCGTTCCCCAGTATTCGGACCAGCCCCTGGGCACGTCCATCCCGGAACAGATTGTAGCCGCCGGCGGTACTATCGCGCAGGATCCGGCCCACGCCGACGTGGTTTTGGCCCTCAACACCCCGGCCGACGGAACCACGCGGGATTCGACCGATCCGTCCAACCAGTACTTCGCCTCCCCCGCCAATAAGCGGTACATTGCCAACCTGAGCCACCTGCTGGATCAGGGAGCCAATGTTTCCCTGGCCGATGTGGCCTTCTCCAACGGAGGCGACAATGGCTTCCTCAACGAATTGTCCCTGTGGGGCTGCACGGAACGCCTGTCCGCCTACAACGGCTGGAACACGGCGGACAACGCCGTCGGGTTCGCCATCGCCCAAGGGATGCTGGCCGCCACGACGCCGAAAGAAAAACAACAGGAGCTCCTGCGGGAGCGTATCCTGGACGACTGGTACTATCAGTCCAACGTCCGCCGCCTCATTACCCACGACCTGGAAAAGAGACACCTGACAGCTGTCAAATACAATCTGGGGCCTTACAAGGCCGAATTGCAGCGGATTGTCCAGAAAGAGATGGAAAGGTTGACGGATAACTACCCGATCACCGTCGGCACGACCTTCACAGTCACTTTCCCCTGGGACCGCCTTTTCGAAGTCCGTATCGAAAACCTGAAAACCACCCGGGACCTGCGCAGTGCCGCCCGTTTGCGGATTCTGCCGGATGTCCCTGTCTTTAAAGAATAGGAGTCATATCATGTCGGAACTCGCCCACTTTTTTCTGGAGCCGGGCCCCTTGGGAATCAGCAACGCCGCTTTTCTCTTCTCCCTGGCCATGGCCTACTTCGTCCACAACGACGCGCGCACCCACCATGTGCCTCATGCCGGCTGGTGGGCCCTGGGCACCTTTTTGGCGTGGATTATCTTTTTCCCCTTGTATATGTTTCGTTACTACCGGGGCCGCAAACGGGGCTGAAAGAGGCCCCGGCCTTCCGGGCCGCAAACGACACGATAAACACGGAAAAACGACAACGGACCGCACCCTGCGAAGGGTACGGTCCGTTTTAGTATGGATTGTATATTACAGGCTGACGCCGTCTTTGAAAATGGCAATGCCCCTGCAGCCGTTGCGCTCATTTTGCGCAGGCTGTCCTTCGGCCGTCGCCAGGACGAGTTCGAAAAGGCGGGCGGCGGCATCGCCCAGGGATTCTCCCTCGGCCACCGTGCCGGTATTAAAGTCAATCCACCTGGCCTTGCGGACCGCCAGATCCGTATTCGAAGCAACCTTCAGCGTCGGGACCGGCGTTCCGAAGGGAGTCCCCCGTCCGGTCGTAAAGAGAAGCATCTGCGCCCCTGCCGCGGTCAGGGCCGTACTGGAAATCAAATCATTCCCCGGCCCGTACAGCAGGGACAGGCCCGGTTTGCGAACCCGGCCACCGTACTCGAGGATATCGGCGACAGGCGCTGTGCCACCCTTTTGGACACACCCGCAGCTCTTGTCTTCCAGCGTCGAAATCCCGCCAGCTTTGTTGCCCGGGCTGGGATTCTCATAGACCACGGTGTGATGGGAGAGAAAATATTCCTTGAAGCCGTTCAGCATAGCCGCCGCCCGCTGGAACACATCTACATCGACGCAGCGGTCCAACAGCATAGATTCGGCGCCGAACATTTCCGGCACTTCCGTGAGAATGGTGCTTCCGCCGCGAGCGAGGAGCAAATCGCTGAAACGTCCAACCGTCGGATTGGCCGTAATGCCCGACAGTCCATCGGAACCGCCGCACTTGAGGCCGACGACCAGCTTGGACACGGGCACGTCCTGCCGCATGAATCGCGCGGCATAAGCCACGCATTCCCGCAGGGCCTGGCGGCCGGCAGCCGCTTCGTCCTCCACGTCCTGGCAGGTCACAAAGCGGATCCGCTCCGGGTCGTATTCCCCCAAGGCTTCGACAAACTGCTCGCGCGTCAGGTTTTCACACCCCAGGTGGAGGATCAGGACAGCCCCCGCATTGGGGTGATGGGCCAGGGCCGCCAGCAGTTTCCGTGTCTGGGCATGGTCTGCCCCGCTCTGGCTGCACCCATAGGGATGGGGAAAAGCATAAAGGCCCGATACAGACGTGCCTTCCAACAGGTCCTGATTATCCGCGGCCAGACGCGTGGCAATGTCATTGACACAGCCCACGGCCGGCAGGATCCAGACCTCGTTGCGGATACCTGCCTGTCCGTCCCTGCGCAGGAACCCCCGAAAAGTTCCTCCCTCGACCGGTGGCAGGGCACATTCCCGGTAGTGGTAGGTATACTCCTCCTCCCCGGACAGATTAGTTTGCATATTGTGGATATGGACGTGTTCGCCGGCAGCAATATCCCGCGTGGCATGGCCGATAGGCACGCCGTATTTGACGACGTCTGTCCCGGCGGCAATGTCCTGCAGGGCAAATTTGTGGCCCCGGGGCACGGCATCCCGCAAAGCAAGAGATCCCGGCAGGAGGGACACGGATTCCCCCGCCTGCCAGTCGCGCAACGCGACGGCCACATTGTCTGCCTCGTGGATTTGAATATATCCGTTTTCCATAACCGACTCCTCAGAGACACGCGGCAAGGGCCTTTTCCGCCCCTTCGGCACGAATTCGTGCTAAATCCTTCGTCACGGCGTCCGCTAATCCGGCAATGGCGCCCAGATCTTCACCCCACATATCCTGACAGGACAGGACCGCGTGGGCCAGATCTGCCGCAGCGTCATTCCGGTGGGCAAAGTAGAAGTCGAGAATCCAGGCATCGTCCTGGACCTTGTATTCATTTCCCTTAGCGCGCCGGCACACAAGGCAGTCCCTGTCCCGGCGCTGAATGTCGTTGCTGTAAAAAGCGATGTACGCCGCCAGGCTCATGGTCAGGCAGACCGGCAGCGTCCCCGTTCGGGCCAGGCTGTCCTTAAAGGACGGCAGGTTGCGGGCACGCCATTTCGACGTCGAATTGAGAGAAATGCTCAAGAGCTGATGATTTACGAAAGGATTATTGAAGCGGTCTGCCACAGCGGCGGCAAAGTCCAGCAAGTCCTGCCGATCCAGCGGCAGGGTGGGGATTACCTCTTCGTAGAGCATCTTGTCCATAAACCCGCGGATGGTCCCGTTTTGCATGCAGCCGCGCACAATGTCCTGGCCTGCCAGGTAGGCACCGAGGACAAACCCCGTATGGGCCCCGTTTAGAATACGGACCTTGCGCTTTTTGTACGGCGCCACATCGGGAACGACTTGGACGAATTTGTCCAGCCCAGCCCGATGGAAGGGCAGCCTGTCCTGCAAGGAAGCCGGCCCTTCGATGACCCAGACGCCGAAGCATTCGCCTACGTTCTTCAGCGCGTCCGTATAGCCATTGGCGGCGTCCATGGCCGCATCTTCCGCCGCATCCTGCACGCTACCCGGCACAATGCGGTCCACAAGGGTATTGCAGAACAGATTCTTTTCATTGACATATGCCCGGAACCCATCGTCCAGTTTCCAGTCCGTCAGATGCCGGTTGACACAGCGGAGCAGTTCCGTCCCGTTGTTGTCGATCAGTTCACAGCTCAGGATAACCACGCCTGGCAGGCCTTTCCGGTAGCGGGCATAGAGGGCCTGGGTCAGTTTTCCCGGAAAGCTCAGGCACGGCGTATCGGTCGCTTTCGCTTCCGGGTCGTAAGCGATGCCCGCTTCCGTTGTGTTGGATGTAATGAATTCCAGATTGGGGCTGCAGGCCGCTTCCAGGAACTTGTCGAACTCCCGGTAGGGATTGATGCAACAGGCGATGGAAGAAATGATTCTCTTTTCATCGACCTTCTTTCCTTTTTCGCTGCCGCGCAGGTACAGCGTATAGAGGCCGTCCTGGCCATTGATTATATCGGTCTTGCGCCCCCGCGGTGTCGGCTGGATAACGGCCACCTTGCCGTTCCAGTTCGCCTTTTCATTGGCTTGGTCCAGGAAATCTTCCACAAAAGCACGGAGGAAATTCCCTTCGCCGAACTGGAGTACCTTGATGGGCGCCTTCTCCTTCAAATATCCCCTATACCCAAGATTTTTCAGCGTTCGCAAACTTAATTGTTCCATTGGGCCACCTCAGCGGCTGAAGTCGATGCGGACCTTCAGCATTTCCCCCGCATGGGCGGAAAAATCGGCGAAAGCTTTCGGCGCTTCGCTGAATCCGTATTCGTTGGTAATGACTTTGTCCAGAGGCACGTTTCCGGCCTTGACAAGGTCAATCAATTCCAGGAAGTCTTTCTTCAGGGCATTGCGGGATCCGCAAACGTTCAACTCCTTTTTCTGGAGCAGCGTGAAGTTGAAGTCCAGATTCTGCTTGCCGACGCCAATCAGGACCATATGGGCACCAAAAGCCGCCGCGTCAATGCAGTTTTGGAAGGTGGACGGCAGACCTACTGCCTCGATGGTCACATCGAAGCCATTGCCGCCGGTAATTTCGCCACAGGCCTTGGCAAACGCATCGGGGGAAGCGTTGAGGATGGTCCCGGCAACATCGAAGTTTTCCTTGGCGTAGTCCAGTTTCGGCTGCGCCACGTCAGCAATGTAGACTTTTCCCCCCTTGGCTTTGGCCGCGATTGCCGCCAGGACCCCAATCGTGCCGGCACCGACGATGAGGACCTTGTCACCCGGTTTGACATGGGCGCGGGACACGCCGTGCCAGCTGATGCAGAAGGGCTCGATAGCGCACAACAGGTTGGCCGGCAGGCCTTTGCCGTCGTAAATGCGTTCCACCGGCATGGTAATGTATTCGCAGAAGGCGCCGTCGCGTTGACAGCCCATGGTTTCGTTGCTCGTGCAGGCATTGACGATGCCCCGTTCGCAGGAATAGCAGTGACCGCAGTTGAAATAGGGGTTACACGTCACAACCATGCCCTGGTGAAGCCCCCGTTCGTTCTCATCGATTTCCACGATTTCAGCCGAAAATTCATGTCCCGGGATGCGGGGATAATCAAAATAGGCGAACGTGCCTCTGTAAGACCCCAGGTCGCTGCCGCAGATGCCTCCATACAGCACTTTCAGCAGGGCTTCCCCCGGTTTGCGGACCGGCTTGGGAATCTCGCGGAATACGACTTTGCCCGGCTCTTCGATGTAGATAGCTTTCATAATAGTGAAGACCTCCTGAAAAATAAAAGGGGAACCCAAGAACGCAGAACGGCCGCGCCGGCCCGCTGTCTTGATGCAAAGGACGGTTGAATCAATAAATCAGGTTTACGAGGAACGTCGTGAAAGGCTCAAAATAAGTAATCAGCAGCAAGTCCACCAGAAGCAGCACGTAAAACGGAATGGCTTCGCGGATAAACTGGGACGTCGGGCATTTCGAAATGGAGCACGTAACAAACATCAGCGTACCCATCGGAGGCGACAAGGCGCCAATGGCATTGTTGAAGATGTAGATCATAGCGAACTGGATTTCGTTGATGCCGTATTGTGCCGCAATAGGGGCCAGCAAGGGCACGAGGATAATCATGGAAGCATTGCCTTCAATGAACATGCCCACGATGAGCAGGAAAACGTTGACCACAATCAAGAATACAAACCGGTTGTCGATGGTCTGGAGCATCCACTCCGTCAACTGCTGGGGAATGCGCTCGCGTGTCAGGATCCAGGAATACACCGAGGCGGCAGACACAATCAACATGATGGACGACGTGGAAGACACGGTCTCTTTCAAGCTGCGAGCCAAATCGGACGGTTTCATGTCCCGATAGACAACCCCCAGGAAAATGGCATAGATAATCGCGATAGCGCCGGCCTCCGTCGCCGTAAAGACGCCGATACGGATACCTCCGATGATGATAATCGGCAGGAGCAGCGGCAGGAGGGCCGGGCGAAGGGCGCCGACGACCTTCTCCTTCGTCAACTTTTCCGTGGACAATTTGCCGTAACCGCGCTTCTTGGAAATAATCCCGACGAGGATCATCATGGAAACGCACAACAGGGATCCGACGCCAATACCGGACACGAACAGCTTGCCAATGGATACGTTGGCAATGCATCCGTAAAGGATCATGGCGATACCTGGCGGAATCAACGGCGTAATCATGGACGAAGCTGCCGTAACGACGGACGAAAACGGCAGAGAAAAATGTTTTTTAGTCATAGCGGGAATCAGCATCTTGGCTTCCATGGCCGCATCAGCCAGATTGGATCCAGACAGACCGCCCATGACCGTAGACAGCATGACATTCACCTGAGCCAATCCGCCCGGCAGATGACTGGTGACGACTTCACAAAAGTCCATGATGCGCTTCGTGACGCCTGTATAGTTCATGACGATACCGGCACAGACGAAGAACGGAATCGCCAGCAGGGAGATTTTTTCCGTTCCCAAAATCATCTGCTGGGCGAAAATCACGGAGTTGATATCAGGGTTCATGATGAAATAAACAAGCGATCCCCCTAAAACCGCGACAAAGACAGGTACTTTCAGAAACAGGAGTACCAGCATCATGATGGACGAGAAAAGCAATACATCACTCATGGGACGATGCCGCCTCCTTTGCTTCGGATTTTACATTGGCAAACACACTGTAGAAATAACTGACCAGCATGTCGATATAGGCAGGGATTGCAATGCCGTAAATCAGCCAGTATGGAATTTTCAGGATACTGGTACTCCGTCCCGTGTTGTAGAACATTTCCACGAAATCGAGCGTATGGACAAACAGGTAGCCCAGGACGGCCGTGACGACAGCGGAAATAAAGACTTGCGTCACCTTCTGTAGGAAGGGTGGCAACATGTCGACAATCATTTCGATGGCGACGTGGTTTCCCAGTCGGAAGGCAGCCCCTGCCGCCGAAAATACAATCCAGACCATGCAGGCCAATTGGGCTTCTTCCATCCACGTAAAGGGCTGGGACAGGCAGTAGCGCCAAATGACACCTGCAAAAGTAAGGACTATGAGAATCGCCAGCACCGCAGCCGCGATGGCGATATCCAGATTGAGGATGCAGCTTTTCCAGCTGATCTTGGTTTCCTTCATTCTCTTGCTCCTACGATTGACGAGTGAAAAGGCAACAGGCGATGCCCGCCCGAAGGCAGGCACCGCGGTCTGTTATCTTGTGCCGGCACAGCCGGCTCCGGTTTCTAAGCTCTTCGCACTGGTTAAACTCACTTCATAGCGTTCTTGACCGTTTCATAAAGGCCATCGGACCAGCCGAATTCCTTACCTTTCGCATAGAAAGATTCGGCTTTCTTCTTAAAGCCTGCCAGGACTTCCGGAGACGGAACGACGACCGTGACGCCCTCCTTCTTCATCTTGTCCAGGTATTCCTTCTCCGTCTTCTGCTGGACTTCGTTGTTGTACTTCCCTGCTTCTTCCGCCGTTTCCAGGAGCCACTGCTGCTGCTGCGGGGTCAAGCCCTTGAACCATTTTTCCGAAACAACCCAGGTCGTGAAGTTCTTGACATGTCCGTCAAGGATCAAATACTTGGCAACTTCCTGGAGCTTTCTGCCATAGAGAGTGCCCAACGGATTTTCCGCGCCTTCGATTGTCTTGCTTTGCAGGGCCTGATAGACTTCGCCCAAAGGCATACCCGTTGCCGTCGCGCCGAGAGCGTTGAAGCCTTCCGTCTGGATTTTGTTCCCCGGAACGCGGATTTTCAGGCCTTTCAGGTCATCTACCGTGTTGACCGGTTTCGTCGTCAAGGTATGACGTTCGCCGTAAATCCAGTTGGAGGCCAGGAGCTTCAGTCCTTTCTTTTCCAGCTTATCGCTTTGGTCTTTATACCACTGGGACGTGGTCAGCTTCCAGCACTGATCCCAATTGTCAAACAAGAAAGGCCCGAAAACGATACCAAAGTCCGGCACGCCGTAATCCGCATAGAAAGCGCCATCCGCCAGGGTGCAAACGTTTTCGCCCATCAGCATGGAATCGATCAAAGCTGATTTCTTGCCGAGCTGGGAGTCAGGATATGTAACGATTTCCATCGTTCCTCCGGATTTTTTGTCGAGGATTTCCTTGGCTTTCTCCCAAGCGACGCCGACTGGCTCGGTCTTGCTGTTTTCATAGGCAACGCGCAGGACCACTTTTTTCCCGTTGCCGGCGGGAGCCTTTTTCTCTGCCTTTTTGTCGCCGCCGCACCCAGTCAACGCCAGTGCCATGATACCTGCCAATACCGCTGCTGCCAATGCTTTCTTAGTCATATCCGTTTTCCTCCTCTTTTCCTTGGTATCCCTTTATGCGGGGATACGACGCAAAATAACCATTTTTCTTGCGCAATATGTCAGGGATTCCCGGCCAGTTGTCCCAACGACCAGACCCCCGTCCTGTCATAGCCCCAAGAACTGCGGCTCGTGGCCATGAGTCGCACGGCTCCTTCCTGGGAGTGGTGGAGATGTACTTCCAAAGCCCTGGCGGCACCTTCATAGTCCTGTTGCAGGAGGCAGTCCAGGATACGGTCGTGTTCCGCCAGCGTCTCCTGCATACGGTATGTCAGGGCTTCGCCGGACAAAATCCGGATGCGGTGATTCTGGGCGTAGATTTTGTCCATCAGATCCACCAGAAAGGGATTGCCGCTGGCCATCATGAGCGTGCGATGGATGTCCTCGTCCAGATTGTACTCCGTAATCCGCTGACGTTCCTGTCCGGCTTTGCGGTTGCGTTCCTTCAAGTCCTGCAGCAAACTTCTGGGAAGACGGCAGGCGTACCGTTTCAGCACAGCCGGTTCCACGAGAAAACGGATCTCGTAAATAGCGTTGATGTCGGCCAGGGTAACATCCCGGACCACGATTCCCCGCTTGGGCAGGATGTCCACCAGCCCTTCCTGTTCCAGCTTGTTTAAGGCCTCACGGATGGGTGTCCTGCTAGCGCCGATGGTTTCAATCAGTTCCGCTTCCACCAGGAATTCTCCCGGCTTATAGACACAACGGATAATCTTGTCCCGAATAATGGCATAGGCCTTGTCCTTTAAATTTACGGCTCGTTCCATAGGCTCTTCACTTTCTTAGCATACTTTTTGCATATATCTTGTATACATCAAGCATAACAAGTTCTAACCCGCGCAGCAAGCGTTTTCTTGAATTTTCTGATATTTGTATTAATTTTCTTTTGAATTGAGAAAACAGTCCTGTCGGGACATATTACGTCCCTGACTTGATTTCTCGTTTTTCCTGTTTTTCACCTGTTACATTTTCTTTGCCATTTACAAGGGCCGTGTTATAATCTATTTGATTAAAGTTGTAATCATGACGCAAATAGTCAAAAGATGCTATATTGCGGGAGCAGCTTGATAATGAGGAGGTATCCTGATATGTCCACTGTACTGGAAAGATTTCATGAACTGGGCGTCATCCCTGTCGTCGTCCTGGAGGACGCCAAAGACGCGGAAGCCCTTGGCAAAGCCTTGTGTGATGGCGGCCTGCCCGTGGCGGAAGTCACGTTCCGCACGGATGCGGCCGAAGAATCGATCCGCATCATGGCGTCGAAATTTCCGGATATGCTTGTCGGCGCCGGCACAGTCCTGACGGTCGAGCAGGCGCGGCGCGCCGTCGCGGCGGGCGCCAAGTTCATTGTGAGCCCGGGCTTCAATCCGAAAGTCGTCCAATACTGTGTCGACAACGATATCCCCGTGACGCCCGGCATCCAGACCCCGACGGAAATCGAGATGGCCCTGGAATGCGGCCTGAAAGTCGTTAAATTCTTCCCTGCCGAAGCAGCGGGCGGTCTGAAAATGATCAAGGCCCTGGCCGGCCCCTATGTCAACACATACTTTATGCCAACGGGCGGCATCAGCCTGGAGAATGCGCCGGAATACCTGAAATACAACAAAATCTGGGCAGTCGGCGGCAGCTGGATCGCCAAAAAGGACGAAATTGCCGCAGGCCGGTTCGAAGACATCAAAGTCAAGGCCGAAGAGGCCGCAGCCCTCGTCAAAATGATTCGCGGCTGAGCGGAGCATGCCGACGAACCGGAACATCGCGTCTAAATAGGATAAAGGAGCTATCACAACATGGATTTGAAAGTAAGACCTGCTGAAGAATGTCGTTTTGACGCCGTGAGCCTGGGCGAAATCATGCTCCGTCTGGATCCCGGCGAAGGCCGCATCCGCACGGCCCGCTCGTTCCGCGCGTGGGAAGGCGGCGGCGAATACAACGTCGTCCGCGGCCTGCGGAAATGCTTTGGTATGCGCACGGCGGCCATTACGGCTTTCGCCGACAACGAAGTCGGCAGGCTGATGGAAGATTTCATTTGTCAGGGCGGCGTCGACACATCCCTCATCAAATGGTGCAAGACCGACGGCATCGGCCGGCTGTGCCGCAATGGGTTGAACTTTACGGAACGGGGCTTCGGGATCCGCGGGGCCGTCGGCTGCTCGGACCGCGCCAACACGGCGATTTCGCAGATGAAGCCTTCTGATTTCGATTTCGATTATATTTTCGGCACTCTCGGCGTCCGCTGGTTCCATACAGGCGGGATTTACGCGGCCCTGTCCCACGAATCGTCTGAAACCGTAGTCGCCGCGATTAAGACCGCGAAAAAGTACGGCACCCTCGTTTCCTACGACCTGAACTACCGCCCCTCCATGTGGAGCGCTATCGGCGGCCAGGCCAAAGCGCAGGAAGTCAACAAGGAAATCGCGAAGTACGTCGACGTCATGATCGGCAATGAAGAAGACTTTACGGCCTGCCTGGGCTTCAAGATCGAAGGCAACGACGCCAACCTGAAAAAGCTGAACGTCGAAGGCTACAAGAAGATGATCAACGAAGCGGCCAAGACCTATCCGAATTTCAAAGTCGTCGCCACGACCCTGCGCACGGTCAAGACGGCTACGGTCAACGACTGGAGCGCCCTGTGCTGGGCAGATGGCGAGATCTACAAGGCCAAGGACTACAACGGACTGGAAATCATGGACCGCGTCGGCGGCGGCGATTCCTTCGCGTCCGGCCTGATTTACGGCCTCATGACCACAGGCGACGCCGAAAAGGCGGTCAACTACGGGGCGGCCCACGGCGCTCTCGCCATGACGACCCCTGGTGATACCTCCATGGCAAGCGTCGACGAAGTCGAAGCCATCATGGGTGGCGCCGGCGCCCGTGTCAAACGGTAATATCACCGCAGGGAAAATTTCACTTCTTGCTTAAAAAACAAGGCTGCGAAGAACGAATGCTTCGCAGCCTTGTTTTTTCATCCTCCCCCGCCCCCTCGCCGGCACGGACAAAAACCCCCTGCCGCGCGGCGCGACAGGGGGTTGCGTTTCCACCTTTCCGTTCTGCTTTCTTTATTCCACCGTGACAGACTTGGCCAGGTTTCTCGGCTTATCCACGTCACAGCCGCGGGTCAGGGCAGCGTAATACGCCAGGAGCTGCAACGGCAGGACGGCCAGGATCGGCGCCAGGAACTTATCCGTCTTGGGAACATAGATGACATGATCCGCTACCTTGTCGATTTCGCGGTCTCCCTGCAGGGCAATGGCGATGACTTCGGCTTCGCGGGCCTTGACTTCCTTCAAATTGCTGATGGTCTTGGGATAAACGTCGGCCTGGGTGGCCAGGACGATAACCGGCAGTCCCTCGACGACGAGGGCCAGCGTGCCGTGCTTCAACTCGCCCGCCGCATAGGCTTCGGCATGGATGTAGGAAATTTCCTTCAGTTTGAGAGCGCCTTCTAACGCGACGAAATAGTCCAGGCTGCGGCCCAGGAAGAACGCGTTCTCGCTGGAACCATACCGTTTGGCGAAGATTTTGATCTGCTCCGTGTCTTCCAGCATGGCGTGAATCTGTTCGGGGATCTCCCGCAGGTCACGGGTCAGGGTACGGGCCAATTCGTCCGACAGCTCACCGCGCAGGCGGCCGACGTAGATGCCCAGCATGAGCATAACGATGAGCTGCGTCGTGTAGGCTTTCGTCGACGCGACAGCGATTTCCGGGCCTGCGTAGGTGTAGACGACCTGGTCGGCCTCGCGGGCGATGGAAGAGCCCACGACGTTCGTGACAGCCATCGTACGGGCGCCAAGACGTTTGGCTTCGCGCAGGGCGGCCAGGGTATCGCTCGTCTCGCCGGACTGGCTGATGACAATCATGAGGCAGCTCGAATCCACCAGGGGATCGCGGTAGCGGAATTCACTGGCAATGTCCGTTTCCACAGGGATCCGGGCGAATTTCTCCAGATAGTATTTGCCGACAAGACCGGCGTGGTACGCCGTGCCGCAGGCAACGATAAAGACCTTCTTGATGCCCCGCAGGTCCGCTTTCGTCCAGTTCAGCTCGGGGAAATCGATGGTTCCCTCTTCCTTGCCCAGGCGGCCGCGCATGGTCTCGCGGACGGCCTTCGGCTGTTCGTAAATCTCCTTCAGCATGAAATGCTCGAAGCCGCCCTTTTCCGCCGCTTCGGCATTCCACGTGACGTTGTAGACTTTCTTATTGATGGGATTGCCGTTCAGGTCTTCAACCCGGACCGCGTCCTTCGTGACGATGGCAATCTCCCCGTCGCTCATGATGTACGTGCGGCGCGTATGGCCAATAATCGCCGGAATATCGGACGCAATGAAGTTTTCCCCTTCGCCCAGGCCGATGACCAACGGATTGTCTTTTTTGGTGGTGATGAGCTTGTCCGGCTCGTCGGCGCACAGGAAGACCAGGGAGTAGGACCCGTCGATTCGGCGGATTACTTTCTTGACCGTGCTCAGGAAATCCCCGTCGTACTGGTCCGCCATCAAGTGGGCTACCACTTCCGTATCCGTATCGGACGAGAACCGATGGCCTTTTTCCAGCAGATATTCCTTCAATTCCAGATAGTTTTCAATGATACCGTTGTGGACGACGACGAAGCGCCCCGATTCATCACAATGGGGATGGGCGTTCCGGTCCGACGGCCTGCCGTGCGTCGCCCAGCGGGTATGGCCGATGCCGACCGTGCCCTGGGGTTCGTGGCCCTGGATCTTGATGCGCAGGGCCTGCAGACGGCCTACACATTTTTCGATGTCGATGCGTTTGCCGTCATAGACAGCGATGCCCGCGGAATCATACCCGCGGTATTCCAATTTGCTCATTCCGTCCAGCAGGATGGGACAAGCCTGTTGATTGCCAATATAACCTACAATACCACACATAGTGGACCTCCTGTAGACACTGATGCGTACGCGGCCCCGACGTTACGGGACCGTGGTGTACCAGGAACCGCGCGCCCGACATTTTACCTCCGGCATTGCTGCCGGGCTTTGTAGTCGGACTTCTGGCCTGCGGTGGGACCAAGAGACACCCGCTGACTGCTCGATAAGTCTCTGCCTCGTCTGCCACGCCGAAACGTGGCACTTGCGCTCCTATATACTGTTGTGACGAACCTCCTTAAAAAACGGAAACCGTGCAGGCCCGGTACAACCCACACGGAATCCAGCATACCATATTTTACTACACGAACGCCATTTGGTCAATCGAGGTGCCGGGCGGGACGATACAGAGCCCGGTCGTACGGGCCCGCGCCCGCGGAACCGCTCCTCTCTCCGTCAGCCCAATTCGCCGCGGACAACCTTGGCGATCTCCTCGGCGATGCTCTCCAGTTCGACCTGATTCGGGCCCTCGGCCATAATGCGGATCAAAGGTTCCGTACCGGAGGCGCGGACCAAGAGCTGCCCGTTGTCGCCCAACTCTTCCGTGTACTTGGCCACGATGCTGCGAATCGCCTCGTTCTCTTCCCAGCCGTTCTTGTCCTTGACGCGGACGTTGACCAGTGTCTGGGGGTAGCGCGTCATGAGCTTCGCCAGCTCGGACAGGCGCTGGTTGTTGCGCGCCATCGTGCAGAGCAGCTGCACCGCTGTCAGGATACCGTCGCCGGTCTTGGCGAATTCCGAAAAGATGATGTGTCCGGACTGCTCGCCGCCAAGTCCGTACCCATGCTTCAGCATCTCTTCCAGGACGTAGCGGTCGCCGACCTTTGTCTTGCACGTCCGGCCTCCCATTTCCTTGAAGGCCTTATGGAGCCCGATGTTGCTCATAACCGTCACGACGAGCATGTTATCTTTCAATTTCTTGCGGCTCATGAGTTCCCGCGCCAGGATCAGCATAATCTGGTCGCCGTCCAGTTCCTGCCCCTTCTCGTCGACAACGAGGCAGCGATCGGCGTCGCCGTCGTTGGCGATGCCGACGTTGGCGCCGTACTCCAGGACCTTCAGGCGCAGGGCATCCAAATGGGTGGAACCGCAGCCGTTGTTGATGTTGATGCCATTCGGCTCGTTGAAAATGGGGATGACTTCCGCCCCAAGGAGCCGCAGGATGGTCGGGGCAATGCGGCTGTTGGCGCCATTCGCGCAGTCCATGACGACCTTCAGTCCGTGGAGCTTGCACGGCGCCGTGCTGACGATGTGGCGGATATAGACTTCCTCCAGCCCCGTTTCCCGGATAACCCGGCCCAGGGACGAGCCGCTGGGAGCCTTCGCGTAGTCGATCGGTTTGCGGACGATGGCTTCGATCTCATCTTCTACCATGTCGGGCAGCTTGTAGCCGTTGTGAGCGAAAAACTTGATGCCATTATCCTCGAAGGGATTATGGGACGCGGAAATAACAACACCGGCATTGGCATGAACCTGTTCCGTCAAGTAGGAAACGGCAGGGGTGCAGATGACGCCCAGCATGTGGGCGTCGCCGCCGGCGCTGCAGACACCGGCCGCCAGGGCGCAGGCCAGCATGTCGCCAGACAACCGCGTATCCTGCCCGATAATGATTTTCGGCCGGGACACTTCGCGGCCAAAATACTGCGCCGCCGCGCGCCCTAATTTATACGCCAGTTCCGGCGTCAATTCCGTGTTCGCCGTGCCGCGGACACCATCTGTTCCGAATAAACGTGCCATGAGAATCCTCCTGCTGTCTAGTGCGGGTACGGCGCCGCTTCCCGGCGGACGCCAAACCAATCTGAATCTTGATAATTATACTCTTTAGGCATGGCGATTGCAAGTCTGCCCTATCGGACCCTGGCTGTGGTATAATTTATTCCAGAATGATTGTTGTCTTGGAATCGTTCCGGGAGGAGGCATTTTCATGCGTCTCTTATTCATGCTGCTGGGGAATGTCTGCATTCCTGCCATGGTGGCTTACCTGGTCGGACGGAACAAACGGTTCCGTCAGTATATCCTGGCTCCCCTGACGCTCCGTTCCGCCATCGTCTTTACGGTCGTCTGCGGTCTCCTGGCCATCGTGTCGTCCTATTACGGCACCCGCATCCACGGGGCCCTGGCCAGCACGCGTATTGTCGGCGTCCTCATCGGCGGCATCATCGGCGGCCCCTGGGTCGGGCTGGCCACGGGCATCATCGGCGGCCTGCACCGCTACTCCCTGGGCGGCTTCACCGCCGCCAGCTGCGGCATCGCCACGGTACTGGCCGGCATCCTGGCTGGACTCGTCCGATTCCGCTGCCCCTTTACCCATATGAATTGGAAAATCGCCGCCGCCATCGCCCTGGCGGCCGAGGTCCTGCAAAAAAGCCTGACCCTGCTCCTGGCAAAACCTTTCGAGCAGGCCCTGGCCTTCGAACGCACGGCAGCCCTTCCGACGACGGCGGTCACCATCATCGGCACGGTCCTTTTTGTCCTCATCCTGCAGGACATGCAGAAACAGTACGAGGCGGCCGGCGCCGAGGCGGCCCAAATCTCCCTGCGCATCGCCAACGAGACCATGCCCTACCTGCGCAACGGCCTGGACCGTGAATCAGCCCAAAAAGCGGCGGATATCATCCTTGCCGTGGCCGACGTGGACGCCGTCGCCATTACGGACGGGGAAAAGTGCCTGGCCTACGCCGGCCTGCCTTCGCGGTACCATGTGCCGGGCACGTGCCTCCATTTTCCCGATTCCATCAAGGTCCTCCAGACGGGGCAGGTCGCCGTCTTCGCCGGGGATCACGGCTGCGGCGACCCGCGGTGCCCTCTCTACTACGGCATCGCCGTTCCCTTGCAGGTCCACCACAAGCCGACAGGACTGGTCCGCTTCTACCAGACCCGTAAAAAAGGCCTGTCCCAGGTGGACATCAAGATGGCCGAAGGCGTGGCGCACCTCCTGTCGACACAGATTGAGCTGGCGGACTACGAGGAACAGCGTCTCCTGCGGGAACAGGCCGAATTCAAGGCCCTGCAGTCGCAGATCAACCCTCATTTCCTGTTCAACACCTTATCCATCATCGTATCTCTCGTCCGTACCCGCCCGGAAACGGCGCGAAGACTGCTCATCAACCTGTCCGATATGCTCCACTTCGCCTTTGCGCATCATGAACCGCGCATCCGCCTGGAAGAAGAACTCCGCAATGCTGAAGCGTATCTCAGCATTGTCCAGGTCCGCTTCGGCGACCGCCTGACGACCCAAGTCGACATTCCGCCCGACCCGGGGCTTCTGGACGAGCCCGTCCCGGCCTTCATCCTGCAACCCCTGCTGGAGAACGCCGTCACGCACGGCCTCTTCGAGAAGGCCGAAGACTGCCGCCTGTCCCTTGCCGTTTCCTGCGCGGCCGGACGCCTCTGCCTGGAAATCCGCGATAACGGCGCCGGCATGGCGGCAGAGCAGCTCCGCCAGCTGGAGCGGATGGAATCCAAAGGCATCGGCACCGCCAATGTCATCCAGCGCATCGAAAAAATCTATCATGGCAGGGGAACCATCGTGTTTCAGAGCCAGCCCGGCGCCGGCACGACGGTCACCATTTCCCTGCCTGTCACCAGGGAGGTTCGACCATGACATACCGCACCATCCTTGTCGACGACGAGATGCCCATTTGCGACGAATTGGAATACTTGTTCCAGGCCCACCAGGACTTTACGGTCGTCGCCAAATTCAATGTCGCCCAGAAGGCCTTGGATTACCTGGCATCCCACCCCTGCGATCTGGTCCTCCTGGACATCCACATGCCCGGACTCAATGGCCTGGAATTCGCCCGCTGCGTCGGCGAGCTGAAACTGCCTGTCTTCGTGGTCTTTGTGACGGCCTACGAAAAATACGCCGTCGACGCCTTCAGCACCCCCGCCATCGGCTACATCACCAAGCCCGTATCGCAGCTCGCCCTGACCCGGACCCTTGTCAAGGTCAAAGGACTGCTTGACGCCGTCCGCCGGCAAAGCGCGCCAGAACTGCCGGACGCCCCTGCCGCGGCGGATCGGACGGACAGCGGGGACAAACTGACCGTGTCCCGCGACGGCAAGCTCTATCCCGTCACCAAATCAGAAATCACCCTTGCCTATGTGCGCAACAAAGAAGTCTTTGTCCGCACGGGCAAGGGTGACTTTTACGCCCAGCTGACCCTGCAGGAGATGGCCGCCTTTCTCGACGGCCCGCCATTCCTGCAAGTCCACCGCCAGTATATTGTCAATCTGGACTGCGTCGAAGAAATCGTCCCCTGGTTCAACGGGGCCTACCTGCTCCATTTGAAGGGACAGGACGATATGAACATCCCCATCAGCCGGAATCATCTCCAGGAGGTACGGCGCCGGCTCGGCTTCCGCTAACCGGCAGGACGCCGCCGGGAGAAGTCGGGAGGGCCAGATTCCTCCGTCTTACAGGATACCCAGGACCTTCCAATAGGTCTGGGCGAAGACCAGGAGCAGGACATACCCGATAACCGTAAGGGGAATGCCGACCTTCATACAATCCTTGGCCGTAAAGGTATCCGTCGCGAAGGCCAGAATGCCCTGCGGGGAGTTGACGGGCAGGATGAACCCGAAGCTGACGACGAACTGGAGCAGCATCGTGATGTCGATGATGTTGAGGCCCTGGATGTTCAGGCTCTTCAGGACGGCGATCATGATGGGAATCATGGCCGAGGCCACCGCCGTCGCGCTGGCAAAGCCCAGATGGACGATTATGAGGAAGAGCGCCAGGATGGCAAAAACAGCAAAGACTCCCATGGAGGCCAGCCCCAGGCTCGCCACGAGCTGCGTCGCGAGCCACATGGCGGCTTTCGTGCTCAGCAGGGCCGAACCAAGGCTGATGCCGATGCCAAAAAGGACCAAGGTACCCCAGGAAACGCGGGACTGGGCGTCTTTCCAGGTCATGATGTTGATACCCGGCAGGAACATGAGCGTAATGGCGATGACCGTCGATGCCGTCGTGGAAACGGGATGCAGGACCTTTTCCGTAACCCAGGCGAAAAGAAGCAGGACGGAGATGGCAAGCAGTTTCTTTTCCGCCGCCGTCATGGGTCCCAGGTCTGCCATGGACTGCTTGACCGTTTCGTCGCCGCCGGCCACTTCCTCCATTTCCGCCGGCAGCATCTTCATGCAGATGAAATAGAGGACGACCGACATGACCGCCGCGTAAGGTGCCGCCGTAAGGAACCAGTGGAGCCAGGTAATGGTGCCGCCCAGTTCCCGTTCAATAAAGCCCAGGGCAACCATATTTTGCGCCGCCGCCGTCTTGATTCCCACATTCCAGATGGACGCCGCGTGAATCGTCGCGACCATGAGGAGCGCGGCGAAACGGCTGTGGATGGACAAGCCGAAGGCCGAAATGATGCCCAGGACAATGGGGATGATGCATCCCACGCGGGCCGTCGTACTCGGGACGAAGAAGGCCAGGACGAACCCCACGAAAATCATGCCGGCCACGATTCGGCTCGTTTTGGAGCCGACTTTCGAGAGGATGGTCAGGGCAATGCGTTTATCCAGGCCTGTCGTGGTCATGGCTGCCGCGAGGAACATGGCCGCGCCCACAAGGACCGTCCCCCCGGCGCTGATACCGCTGAACGTCATGGTCACGGCTTTGCCGAAGCCTATGACCTTGCCTGCTGCCGCTTCCGTCGGCACAAGGGACGGCGCCGTGCCCAACAGGATCAGCATGAGCGACGCGATGAGGGTCGCGCTGACAGGGTACGTCACGGCTTCCGTGATCCACACGACGACGGCAAAACAGAGCACCCCGAGCATGCGCTGGCCCGCGATGGACAGACCTGCCGGCGCGGGCAGCGCCAGGATGACGGCCAGCACCACGAATGCCGCCAACAGACCATACCGTTTGGCCCAGTCCGAACCCAGCGGGGGAGTTCCTTCCAGGGCTTTTTTCAGATTCACGTCTTTTGCTGCCACAACAATCCCCTCCTATCACGCAATCATACACGGACACAAACCGACAGTCCCGGTTGTGTTTCTGCCTGTATTATAGGCGGGGAAGGCAGCGTAACAAAAGGAAAACCTGCCGAACGGTCGAAAGTGTCCACCGAACGGCAGGAATCGCACGCAAATCCCGCTGGGATTTTATTTTTTTGTCTTTTCCTACAGGATGGCTCAGGCAAAGGGCCGGTACAGGGCCATCAGCGCCCGCGCCACATGGTAGCCGTCCAGGGCGGCGCTCATGATTCCGCCGGCGTACCCGCAGCCTTCCCCACAGGGATAGAGACCGCGGTGCGTCACGGACTGGTAATCCTTCCCGCGCAAAATCCGCAGGGGCGCGGAAGTACGGGTCTCCACGCCCGTCAACATACCCTGAGGCCCGTCAAACCCGTCCAGGCGCCGGCCGAACTGGGCCAGGCCCAGTTTCAGCGTAGACGACACATAGGGCGGCAGGACTTCTTCCAGCCGGTACGGCATCACGCCGGGGCGGTAGCTGTACTGTCCCGTAAGAGCCGGTGTGGTGCCCCGCAGGAAAGTTTCCACGCTTTGGGCCGGCGCGTGGTATGTTTGCCCGCCGGCCGTGAAGGCCAGCCGTTCGTACTGCCGCTGGAAGGCGATGCCCGCCAGGGGGTCCGTACCGAAGTCGGACGGCGTCACATTGACAACAAGGGCGCTGTTGGCGATTCCCGAATCCCGCTTATACAAACTCATGCCGTTGACGACGACGCCTCCCGCCTCCGACGCGGCTGCCACGACCCGGCCGCCGGGGCACATGCAGAAGGAATAGGCCGCGCGGCTCCGGTCCGGCGTATGGTACACCAGGGCGTAATCCGCCGGCCCCAGGCGCGGATGGCCCGCAAACGCCCCATATTGCGCCCGGTCGATCAGGGTCTGGGGATGTTCCACCCGCAGCCCGATGGAAAAGGCTTTGGCTTCCATCCCGACCTGGCGTTCCGCCAGAACGGCATACGTATCGCGGGCACTGTGGCCGCAAGCCAGGATAGCCGTCGTCGTCAGCACCATTTCCGTCCCGTTCAGGACCAGGCCCGTCAGGGCGCCATCCCGGAAGTGGAAATCCGTAACCTGCGTCTCGCAACGGATGTCGCCGCCAAGGCGTTCAATTTTCCTGGCCAGCCCCGTGACCATGGCCCGGAGTTTGTCCGTTCCCACGTGGGGCTTATGTTCCGTCAGGATTTCCGGCGGGGCCCCGGCAGCCACAAAAGCCTGCAGGATATCCGCCATGACAGGATCATTGACACGGGTCGTCAGTTTTCCATCGGAAAAGGTGCCCGCGCCGCCCATGCCAAACTGTACATTCGAGCAGGGATCGAAACGGCCCGTCCGCCAAAAGGCTTCTACATCTTCCACGCGGCGCGCCAGGGAGCGGCCCCGCTCCACTAAAAGAGGACGATAGCCGTACTTGGCCAGCTCCAACGCTGCCATCAGACCGCCGGGACCGGCTCCGATGACGACGGGCCGCTCCGCCAGGGGCAGTGTGCCCAGGCGGGGCGGTTCCGGCTCTGGCCGGACGTATTCTGTCACCCCGGGCCGGCCGGATAGTTTTTTCAGGTGCCCGGCGGGCACATCGACCGCCGCCGTCACGTGGTACAGGAGACACACGTCGTCCTTGCGGCGGGCATCGACGGCACGGTGCAGCACCGTCACCTCCGACAAGGCCGACGGGCGGACGCCCAGTTTTTTTGCCACGGCGTCCCGCAACGTTTTTTCTGTTTTCAAGGATACTTTTACATCGTTGATGCGCAAAAGGGTTTTCTTCATGAACTTGCTGTCCTACTCCTTCGCTTCCGGCCCGTCCGGGGCCGGGGCTTCGCCCGCTTCCGCGGATCCGTTCCCGCCAGCGTTCCGCCTTTTCCCGCCGGTCAATTCGTGTCCGACGTAATGGTGTATTCCACCGTCACGGTGCGGTTGTCCGCCCGAACCGACTCCGGCAGGGACACGTTGACCCGGACAGAACGGTCATTGCCGTGGGCCGCCAGGTCGATCGGATCGGTCTTCACTTCCGTCATGGCATTGACGATGGAAGGCGGACCGGACACCGTAATCTTATAGGGATTGACGGTGGAACTCGTCTTCTGCATCCCACTGGGCAGGGTTCCTGTAAATTCGGCTTTGACAGGCAGCTCTTTCGTCACCATCTCATGGAGCAGGTTCGTCCGGATGGTAATCTGCACCGGGTCAAAGGTAATATCTTCCATGTCGATGCCATCGTGACCAACCGCTACCGGCTGGGCCGTAGTCTGGAAGGGTTCGCTGCGGTCGCTCACATCGACGGGAACTTCAATCTTTTCAATGGCGTCCAGCCGCGTGGCCGCCCCGGTCACCTTCACTTCCGACGGCAGGAGCTGGGTCTTGCTCACGGCAACATCCGTCGCAGGCTTACCCAGGATACGGGCCGTGACAGGCATGATCTTTTCCCGCCGCACATCCACGAAGAGGGAAACCATACGGGGGCTGATGTCCACGACTTCGCCCTGCGGGAAGAAGGCATTGACCAGGACCGTGTGGGGCCCGGCAGACAGTTTGGCCAGGTTCACGTAGGCCGTGACCTGTGACTCCGTCAGGCTGGCCAGTGCCGTCCGGGGGCCGCGGACCCGGACACTGATTTTATCGGGTTTGTTGAAGACGACCATATTGTCCGCCAGGTTGCGCTGGCCCAGGGAAACGACGACATCCCGTTCCGTAATAGGGTTCTGTTCTCCCATGACATAGACCCAGAGAAAAATGGCCAGAAGCAGACAGATAATGCGGGGGATCCAATTGTTGGACTTGCCTTCGCGCTGGTGATCCATAAAACTGTTCATTTCTTTTCCTCCGCCTTGTCCGCCAGAAGCCGGTCCCGGAAATCCAGCGCCTTGCCTTTGATGAATTCCATCAGCGTCAGCTGCGTACGCACCAGAACAGCGCTGCGGAGCATATCTTTCACGTCCTCAGCCTGGAGATACCGGAAAATCTCGCCGTTCCGGGCCATGGAAATGGTGCCGGTCTCCTCGCTGACCACCAGGACCAGGGCATCGGACTGTTCCGACAGGCCGATGGCGGCACGATGGCGGGTGCCAAGCTCCTGGCTCAGGTTGCGCTGTTCCGTCAGCGGCAGGAGGCAGGACGCGGCCACGATCCGGTTGCCGCGGATCACGACGGCGCCATCATGGAGAGGCGTGTTCTTTTCGAAAATATTGAGCAGCAGGCTGTCCGTCACGAGCCCATCAATCTGCACGCCCGTCTCGATGCGTTCTTCCAGGCCCACGGCCCGTTCAAAGACGATGAGGGCGCCGACCTTGCGGCGGGACATAATGGAAGCTGCACTGGCGACGGCGTTGATCATCTCGTTCAACTCTTCTTCGTCGATTTCCCCGGCCTTCCGGAACAAACGGCCGCGGCCGATCTGTTCCAGGGCACGGCGCAATTCGGGCTGGAACACGATGGGCAAGGCGACCATGACCATGGTCATGGCCTTTTCCAGCAGCCAGTTGATGACGTGGAGATTCAGGGCCTTGCTGACCAGCATGATGAACGCCAGGACCAGCAGTCCCTTGACCAGGGCGGCGGCCCTGGTGTTTTTCAGCATCGTATAGATTTTATAGAGGAAGTAGGAGACGACCACGATATCCACCACATCGAGGATCCCGATGGTACGAATCAGCCCCTGTAACTGTCCCTGCAAAAAAATCACCTTTTCTTTCACCACTGTGACGCTGCCGCGGCGTCCATCCTGCTCGAAACGGCATAAAACACCAGTATGCATGGTACAGGCCTATTATAGCACAGGGCCGGTCTTTTCCGCTATGGAAACCGGGCGGACACGAAAAAAAAGCACCTGCGCGAAGGCAGGTGCCGAATCCAATACAATTAAGGATAATGGGATCAAAGTTTTTCCAGGAGCGTCTGGTGGGCGGCTTCCTGCTCCCGCAGGACCTTGTCGCAGACGACAAACTGCTTGTCGTTTTCCACGTAGCTCGGCCCGCCGTAGGAAATGCGGGCATTGACGCAGTGTTCCGGATCGAGGGCGGCCATCAGGTCGGGTTCAAAGAGATCCGAGAACTGCTTGTATTCTTCCAGGGTCATGTCCAACAGGAACTTATCCTTCCCGATGGCATAGGCCACGCATTGTCCCACGACGGCATGGGCCTTGCGGAACGGTAGCCCTTTGCGCACTAGGTAGTCCGCCAGGTCCGTCGCGTTCGAAAAATCATGGGAAACGGCCCACTTCATCCGGTCCGTCTTGACCTGCATGGTCCGAATCATGTCGCCATAGACCTGGAGGGTGAATTTGACCGTGTCGATGGAGTCGAACAGTCCTTCCTTGTCCTCCTGCAAGTCTTTGTTATACGTCAGGGGCAGGCCTTTCAGGGTTGTCATCAGGGCGATCATTTCGCCATAGACGCGTCCCGTCTTGCCGCGGACCAGCTCCGAAATGTCGGGATTCTTTTTCTGGGGCATCATGGACGAACCCGTGGCAAAAGCGTCGTCCAGCTCGACAAAGCCGAATTCCGTGCTGCTCCAGAGGCACAATTCCTCCGACAGGCGGCTCATGTGCATCATGAGGATCGACGCGAACGACAGGAACTCCAGGATGTAATCCCGGTCGCTGACGGCATCCATGCTGTTCGGATATACCTGGCTGAAGTGCAGCTGCTCCGCCACGAAGAACCGGTCGATGGGGAACGTAGTGCCCGCAATGGCGCCAGCCCCCAGGGGCATCATATCCGCCCGGTCGAACACGCCGAGCAGGCGATCGAAGTCGCGGCGCAGCATATTGAAGTACGCCAGCAGGTGATGGGCGAAGGTAATGGGCTGCGCCCGCTGCAGATGCGTATAGCCTGGCATGAGCGTCTTGTCATGCTGCCTGGCCACGGCCAGCAGGGCCTGCTCGAAGCGGATCAAAAGTTCCGCGATTTCCGCCACTTCGCGCTTGACATACATATGCATGTCAAGGGCCACTTGGTCATTGCGGCTCCGCGCCGTATGCAGGCGGGCGCCGGCATCGCCGATGCGCTCCGTCAGACGCGCTTCCACGTTCATATGGATATCTTCCAAGTCCACCCGGAATTCGAACTTCCCCGCCTCGATATCGGCCAGGATGTCCTGCAGGCCCTGGACGATCTTGTCCTTGTCTTCCACGGAAATGATGCCCTGCCGGGCCAACATGGTGGCGTGGGCGATACTGCCGCGGATGTCTTCGCGATACAGCCTCTTATCATAATTGATGGACGCATTGAATGCGTCCACCAATTCGTTCGTATTTTTACGGAAACGGCCGCCCCAAAGTTTCGCCATTATTTCAGGGTTCCTTTCTTCATCATGGCCCGGACAGCCAGCGGCAGGCCGAAGAGGTTGATGAAGCCCGTGGCATCACTCTGGTCGTAGACCTGGTCTTCGCCGAAGGTGACATATTCCTGGCTGTACAGGGAATACGGGGACTTGGCGCCGGCGGAGATGATGTTGCCTTTGTACAGTTTCAAACGGACCGTGCCGGTGACGGTTTTCTGGGTTTCGTTGACGAAGGCGTCCATGGCTTCGCGCAGGGCGCAGAACCATTTGCCATCGTAGACGAGTTCCGCGTATTTCAGGGCCAGGCCTTCTTTGTAGTGATAGGTGTCCTTATCCAGGCACAGGTTTTCCAGTTCATTGTGGGCATAGTAGATGAGGGAGCCTGCCGGCGTTTCATAGACGCCACGGCTCTTCATGCCGACGAGGCGGTTTTCGACGATATCGCTGATGCCGACCCCGTTGCGGATGCCGATTTCATTCAGTTTATCCACGATCTGGGCCGGGCTCAAGGCTTCCCCGTTGACAGCGACAGGCACGCCTTCCTTGAATTCGAGTTCAACGAATTCGTCCTTGTCCGGAGCCGTTTCCGGCGTGCAGGTGACCTTGAACATCTTGTCCTGCGGCGCGTTCCACGGATCTTCCAGATCGGAGCCTTCGTGGGACAGATGCCACATGTTGCGGTCCATGGAATAATCGTCGTCGTGGGAAACAGGAATCGGAATATGATGGGCAGCGGCATAATCGATTTCCTGATCCCGGGATTTCAGTTCCCATTCCCGCCAGGGAGCGATGATAGCGATGTCCGGATCCAAGGCCTTGACGCCCAGCTCGAACCGGACCTGGTCATTCCCCTTGCCCGTAGCACCGTGGGCAATGGCGTCCGCCCCTTCCTTGTGGGCAATATCCACGAGGTGTTTGGCAATGAGGGGACGGGCGAAGGAGGTGCCCAGCAGGTATTTCTTCTCGTAGACGGCCCCGGCTTTGACGCAGGGCCATACGTAATTTTCAATAAAATCTTCCTTCAAATCGAGGATGTAGCACTTGGACGCGCCGGAAGCAAGGGCCTTGTCATGGACGGGATCCAATTCGTCCCCCTGTCCTAAGTCCGCCGTAACGGCGATGACTTCACAATTGTTGTAATGATCCTTCAGCCAGGGAATGATGACCGAAGTATCCAGTCCGCCGCTGTATGCTAATACAACTTTCTTAATATTTTCCTTGTCTACCTTTGCCATGACTATGGCCTCCCTTATCCTTAATTTTGTTTCCTATCCGGCTTAAAACCGGGCTTGCTCCGTTTTTCGGAGTCTGTTTTCAAGAACAGCTCTATTGTATCACTTCCGCAAAATTATGCAAGCTGTTTTTTAATATTTTTTCATTTGTTTTTGATTAAATATTCATTTATGCAACCTGCCTGTCCCGAAACGGGCGACAGGGTCCCCTCAAAGGGCCGCGTCGCTCATCAGCAGGACCATAATGGCTTTCTGTGTGTGCATGCGGTTTTCCGCTTCGTCGAAGACAACCGAATGCGGTCCTTCGAGGACATCTTCCGTGATTTCCTCCCCCCGGTGCGCCGGCAGACAATGCATAACCAATGCGTCGTCTTTGGCCACCTGCAGCAATCCGCTGTTGATCTGGTACTCGTGGAGCGCTTGCCGGCGGATGTCCCGTTCCGCTTCTTCGCCCATACTCGTCCAAACGTCCGTGTACAGCACATCGGCGCCTGCCGCCGCCTTGCGGAGATCCGGTTCGACAGAGATGGTGCAGCCCATGGCGTAGGCATCTTCCTGGGCCTGGCGGACCACCACGGGGTTCGGCTGGTAACCCGCCGGGCTGGCGCAGACCATATCCATGCCAACCTTCGCGCAGGCGTACATCAGGGAGTGCGCCATATTGTTGCCGTCTCCCACGTAGACCAGCTTGCGGCCCCGCAGGGTTCCCCGGTGCTCCCGGATGGTCAGCAGGTCCGTCAGGGCCTGGCAGGGATGCAACAGGTCCGTCAGCCCGTTGATTACGGGGATGTCGGCGTACCGGGCCAGTTCCACGACAGCGTCATGGGAAAAGGTGCGGATCATGATCCCGTCCACCATACGGCTCAGGACACGGGCCGTGTCACGGATCGGTTCGCCGCGGCCGATCTGGGAATCTTTGTCACTCAGGTAGAGGGCATGGCCGCCGAGCTGGTAAAATCCGGTCTCAAAAGACACGCGGGTCCGCGTGGAAGCTTTCGAGAACAGCATGGCCAGGGTCTTGCCCTCGCAGAATTCATGGGGCACGCCCCGCTTCTGCATGGTCTTCAGTTTTTCCGCCACGTCCAGGATGTGGACGACTTCGTCCGCCGTCAAGTCATGGATAGACAACAAATCTTTGTGGGTCAACTTCATCACGATTCCTCTTCCCTTTTCTTCTCTGTCTTGCCTTGGTACGGGTCTCCTCAGGCGCGGACGACTTCCGTGCCGATCCCTTTGTCACTGAACAATTCCACCAGGATGGCGTGGTCGACGCGGCCATCCACGATGTGGGCCTTGCGGGCCCCGCCGGACAGGGCCGTAATACAGGCTTTGACCTTGGGAATCATGCCGCCGTCGATGCGGCCGCCGCTGATCAGCTCCTGCGCCTTGTCAAAGGTCAGGGTGGACAGGAAACTGTTCTCGTCGCGATAATCTTCGTAAATTCCCTTGACGTCCGTCAAGACAATCAGTTTTTCCGCCTGCAGGTCCCCGGCAATCTTTCCGGCGGCACTGTCGGCATTGATGTTGTAGCTTTCGCCGCCCAGCCCGACGCCGGTGGGAGCGACGACGGGGATGTAGCCCCCGTCCAGGAGGCAGTGGAGCAGGTCCGTATTGACCGCTTCGGCGCTGCCGACATAGCCGATATCGACGAGGCTGACTTCGCCGTTTTCATAGACGTCGGCCAAATGCTTCTTTGCCACGATCAGGTCCGCGTCCTTCCCATCCAGGCCGACTGCCTTGCCTCCCAGACGGTTCACTTCGGCCACCAGGTCCGTATTGGTCCGGCCGATCAGGGCCATCTCCGTCAGGGCCACCGTTTCCTCATCCGTGACGCGCAGGCCGTGGACAAACGTGGCCTTTTTGCCGGACTTCAGGAGCATGGCCGGAACTTCCGGGCCGGCGCCATGGACGATAATGGGGCGCAGGCCCGCGCTCTGCAGGGAGATGACGTCCTGCAGCAGCTTGCCCCGCAGGGCCGGGTCGGTCATGGCCCTGCCGCCAAATTTCACGACGACGACTTTATCCTTAAACTCCCGTAAATACGGTAATGCTTCGACCAGAATGCCGATATCCTCGTTCCGTAACATGTCGCTACCTCCTCTGATTGATTGCCCTTGGACAATGGCAATATATTTTATTTTACCACACCGGCCTGCATTTTTATAGGCACATTTTGCCAAACGGCCCATTCCTTGCTACAATAGAGAGGGTCGCGGAACCGCGGCCCCGCAGAATTCAGAGACAAGGAGGGCTTCGTCATGCAGCATCGCCGTGGCAGCAGACTCCCGAAAATACTCTTTCTCCTGGTCCTCCTGGCCGCAGGGTACCTGGGCTGGACCATCCTGGCGCCCCGCCAACCGGACAGCTCCGCGCTGCCGGACCGCGGAGCCGTCACGGAGACAGGTGCCCCGGAACGGGGCACCATGCCCGCGCCGGACAAGGGCGCGGCGGTGAAAAAGGAAACGTCCCCTGACCAGGAAGGCACGGGCTGGAAAGACCAGGCCGGCAACTTCCTCTTCCGGGCCAGGGACGCGGCGGAAAACGCCGGCCGTCTCGCGCGCCGCTCGACGGATGCGACGGGAAAACTGGCCGGCGCCGCGAAGGAAAACGGCAGTTCCCTTCTCTTCAGCGTTTCATCCCTGTGGCACGCCCGGGAAATCATCGCCGCGCGCCAATCCGACCCGGACTGGGTCCCGTACCAGCAAATCCCGCCCCAGACTCGGCAGGCCCTTCTCGCCATCGAGGACCACGGCTTCTATGAACACGGTCCCTTCGATGTGACCGGCATGTTCCGGGCGGCCCTTGTCAACCTGACAGCCGGCGAGATCCTGCAGGGCGGCAGCACCCTGACGCAGCAGATGGTCAAGAACGTCTTTTTATCCAGCGAACAGACCATGGCCCGCAAATTCCAGGAAGCAGCCCTGTCCATGTATGTGGAACACTATTATTCCAAGAACGAAATCCTGGAACTGTATTTCAACACGACCTACTTCGGCAACGGATATTACGGCCTTCGCGCCGCCGCCAAGGGCTACCTGGGCAAGGAACCGGGCCAGCTGAACCTGCCCGAGAGCGCCATGCTCGCCGCCCTGCCGAACGCACCGTCTCAGCTCAACCCCTTCGAGAATCCCCTGGGGTGCGGCAGACGGGCTGTCCTGGTGCTAAAAGAAATGAAACGGTACCGTTACATCGGAACCATCGACATGGACAACGCCATGGAACAGGGCGTGACCCTGCGGAACGGGCGACGGCTCGTCCTGCAGTGAGGGCCCGCGGCTTCCCGCCGCGCACCAGCTCCCTGCGAAACCGGAAAGGGACTATCCCCTCCCCGGAGCCCCTGAAAAACAGCGAAGGCCGGGCAGAAATGATTTCTTTTCTGCCCGGCCTCTTTTGCACTTCCTGCCCGGTCGCTTAGTGGTGGAATTCGCGCAGGTGCGTGAAGCAGATTACCATGCCGTACTTGTCCGCCGTCTCGATGACATGGTCGTCCCGGATGGAACCACCGGCTTCGGCCACATACTGGACGCCGCTGCGGCGGGCCCGTTCAATATTGTCCCCGAAGGGGAAGAACGCGTCGCTGCCCAGGGATACGCCCTGCAGCTGGGAAACCCAGGCCTTTTTTTCTTCGCGCGTGAGCGGCGCAGGCTGTTCCGTGAAAAACTGCTGCCACATGCCGTCGGCCAGTACATCTTCCGAGTCCTCGGAAATATAGACGTCAATCGTGTTGTCCCGGTCCGGACGGCGAATGCCGGCCTTAAAGGGCAGCGCCATGACTTTCGGGTGCTGGCGCAGCCACCAGATGTCCGCCTTGCCGCCGGCGAGACGCGTGCAATGGATGCGGGACTGCTGGCCGGCGCCGACGCCGATGGTCTTGCCATCCTTGACGTAGCAGACAGAATTGGACTGGGTGTATTTCAGGGTGATGAGAGCCACGAGAAGATCCAGGGCCGCCTTGTCCGGCAGTTCCTTGTTTTTCGTGGGCCGCTCGGCCAGAAGATCTTTGGTAATTTTGGCGTTGTTGCGGCTCTGCTCGAAGCAGACGCCGAAGACCTGCTTGGTTTCCTGCACTTCGGGCACGTAGTCCGAATCAATCTGGAGGACCAGGTAGGAACCTTTCCGCTTGGATTTCAGGATTTCCAGGGCCTCCTCCGTGTAACCCGGGGCAATGACGCCGTCGGAAACTTCGCGCTGCAGCAGAAGGGCCGTTTCCTTGTCGCACACATCGGATAAGGCGGCGAAGTCCCCGTAGGAAGACATGCGGTCGGCGCCGCGGGCGGCGGCATACGCCGAAGCCAGGGGCGACAGGGTCAGGTCATCGACAAAATAGATCTTGCGCAGCGTCTCCGACAAGTCCGTCGCCACGGCGGCTCCGGCGGGGCTGACATGTTTAAAGCTGGCGGCGGCGGGCAGCCCTGTAGCCTCTTTCAGCTCCTTGACGAGCTGCCAGCTGTTGAAGGCATCCAGCAGATTGATGTAGCCCGGACGGCCGTTACGCACCGTAAAGGGCAGGTCCTTGCCATCCTTCATATACACTTTGGCAATCTTCTGATTGGGATTGCAGCCGTACTTCAAAGCCAATTCGTTCATGTTGTTCCTCCTGAAGTCTCAAGGTCAGGCGGGCCGGAAAACAAAAAAGACCGACCCCTCCTGTGCGTTCGCCCAGACGGTCGGCAGATCCGGCCATGCTCCATGTGGTGAATCCACTTCCGTCAGTGACATGACCACCTGCATTATACCGTCCTTGTCCGGTCCTTGTCAACAATGGTATAATAGGCGGGAAACAAGAAGGAGGGTCGCATATGACTTATTGTTATGTTTGCCCGCACCGGTGCGGCGTCGACCGCCCCGAAAGCATTCATGATGCAACGGGGACCTTCGGGTCCTGCGGCGTCGGCATGCTGCCCATGGTCAGCCGGGCGGCGCCTCATCTGTGGGAAGAACCCGTCATCAGCGGAACCGATGGCAAGGGAAGCGGCGCGGTGTTCTTCACGGGCTGCAATCTCCATTGCGTTTTCTGCCAGAACTACGACATTACATCCCGCATGATCGGCAAGGAAATTTCCGTGGGACGGTTGAAGGAAATCTACCGCGAACTCATCGACAAAGGCGTCCACAACATCAATCTCGTGACGCCGACGCACTTTACGGAAGCCGTCCTGCAAAGTCTCGACGAACCCCTGCCTGTCCCGGTCGTGTACAATACCAGCGGCTTTGAGACCATCGATACGCTGCGCCGTCTCGAAGGCAAGGTCCAGATTTGGCTGCCCGACCTCAAGTGGAGCGATGACCAGGCCGCCATCAAGTACAGCAACGCCTGGAACTACTGGCAGATCGCGCGCGACGCCATCCTGGAAATGTACCGTCAGGTCGGCCCCTACGAAATCGGCGACGACGGGCTGCTGAGAAAAGGCGTCCTCATCCGCCACCTGATCATGCCGGGGTTCGTGGAAAACAGCAAGGCCGTCATCGATTGGGTGGCCGAAACTTTCCAACCGGGGCAAGTCCTGTTCAGTCTCATGCACCAGTACATCCCCTGCGGCAACGCGGCCAAATACCCCGAAATCAACCGGAAGGTTTCCGACGAGGAATACAGGGAAATCCAGGATTACCTGTTCGCCAGCGGCATCGAAGACGGCTTTGTCCAGGAAGGCGAAGCGGCCAGCGGCGACTTTGTCCCCACGTGGGACTTGACAGGCGTGGAAAAGCCCTGAGGTCCATCCCGCGCCCCCGCAACTGCCGCGCCTTCCCCGAAACAAACAAGCGGAGCCACCGTCCTTTCCGACGGGGCTCCGCTTGTTCATGTTGTCCGGCAGGATCCAGCCGGCCTTATTTCCGCAGCTGCTCCAGGAGGTATTGCCGTGCCGCCTCCAGCTGGACATCCTGCGTGGGATGCTCCGGCAGGGGGATGACCTGGTCCGGCGTAATCCCTTTCTTGTGGATGGACCGGCCCGACGGCGTGTAATACATGGCCGTCGTCAGTTTGAGGGCCGTATCGGGGGAAAGCTGGTAAATGGTCTGGACGCATCCTTTGCCGTACGTCGTGACGCCGAAAAGACGCCCGGCTTTCGTATCCTGGATGGCGCCGGCGACGATTTCCGAGGCGCTGGCGCTGCCGTGGTCCACGAGGACCGCCAGGGGATAGCGGACGGCCGGCAAGTTCGATTCATAGACCTGGGACCGGCCTTCCTTGTCCGTGATGGTCACGACGGGCCCCTTCGGCACCAGATAATTCGCCACCTTCAGGGATTCCGTCAAAAGCCCGCCGGGATTCTGCCGCAAATCCAGAAGGAGGGCCTGCATGCCCTTCCCCTCCAGTTCCTTGTAGGTCTTGGCAAAGTCGGCTCCCGTCTGCTCGTTGAACACGGCAATGCGGATGTAGCCGATGCGGGTGCCCGGCAGGATTTCACCGGCCACGGATTCGATTTTGATATCGTCGCGGATGATGTCCACGGTATAGGTCGCTTCGCTGTCCTTGCGGCGCAGCTTGATTTTCACGTGGGTTCCCTTCTCCCCGCGGACCCGGCTGACACAGTCCTCCAGACTATGCCCCGCCATGTCTTCCCCATCGACGGCAAGGATCTTGTCCCCGGCCTTGATGCCGGCCTTGTCCCCGGGAGAACCCTGCTGGGGCGCCACGACGATGAGTTCCCCCTCTTTTTGTCCCAGGACGACGCCGATGCCGCCGAAGGTACCGTTCGTCACCTGGCTCATGCTTTGAAACGCTTTGTGATCCAGGTATTCCGAATAGGGATCGTTCAGGGTCTTGACGAGTCCTTTCATGGCCCCGTCATAGAGGGCGTTGGTCTGGAAGGGGTCGCCGACGAAATCCGCCTGGACCCGGTGGACCACATAGAGCAGGCGCAGGAGCTGGGCCACACGCTGTCCAGTCAGGGCCTGCAGCCCTGCCAGCACGCCGCCCAAGGTGACCAGCACGGTCAGGACGACGGCCAGGGGCACATACCAAAAACTGATTTTCTTTTTCATCGTTGTGTTCTTTCTGCTTCGTGTCTTACGGCAGGTAATTCATGGGATCCGTCACTTCGCCGTGCAAACGGACTTCAAAATGGCAATGGGGACCTGTGGAGTACCCCGTGCTGCCGGCGTAGGCGACCACCTGTCCCTGGGACACGCGCTGGCCTTCGCTGACGGCGAGGCTCGAGTTATGTCCGTAGAGAGTGACCAGGCCCCCGCCATGGCTGATCATGACGCAGTAGCCGTAGCCACCCATCCAGCCGGAATAGATGATAGTGCCGGACGCGGCCGCGTGAATGGGCGTCCCCGTGTCGACGGCGATATCCATCCCCGAATGGTACCGCCTTGTCTGGAAAATCGGGTGGGTACGCCAGCCGTAATACGACGTGATGGGGCCGCTGCAGGGCCAGATAAAGGAGCCGCTGCCGCCGCCCGAAGGCATAGACGACGCCGCTTCCATACTTTGGATCATGGCCTTGATATTTTCGCTGATAGCCAGCATGCGCTGGTATTCGCTTTCGGAACTGCGTTTCTCTTCTTCTGCCTGGTACAGGAGACGGGCCCGTTCCTGGCGGATTTTCTCGGCGGCGGCCTTCTTTTCTTCCAGGGCCGCGCGGTCGTTCTTGATCTCGTCCATCTGGCGGTCCAATTCCTTTTGCCGCGCTTCGATTTCCGCCGCTTCCTTCTGGACCGTCTCGACCAGGTTCAGGTCACTGCGGATAATCTTCTGGAGCAGGTACATGCGCGACGCGAAGTCGCCGAAGTCCCTGGCGCCGAGAAGCACATCCAGGTAGTTGATCTGACCGTGTTCATAGATATCGCGGAGGCGCGCTTTGTAGACTTTCATCCGCCGGGCCATTTCCGCCTTCTTTTGGGCCAGGATGTCCTGGTTCTTGTCAATGGCCGTTTGCAGGGCGTCCGCCTTTTTCTGCAGGGCGCCGATGTCCGTCTGGATCTGGTGCAGCCGGGCCATGACTTCGCCCAAACGGCCTTTGGCCACTTCCACCGTAGCGCCGGCCTTACGGGCCCGTTCCTGAGCCTGCTCGGCCCGTTTCTGGGCATCCTGCAGTTCCGGCCGTTTGTCCTCCACGGCCGACGCATACGCCGTCACGGGCAGCAAGGCCACCGTCAGGGACGGTGCTGCCGGCAGGACCGTCAGCCAGGCGGCCAACAGGGCCGCCGTATATTTTCGTATCCTCATATTCTCGCCCCCTCAGACCCGCAGGAATTTCTTTAAGGACAGGTAGGACCCGAGCGCGCCGATACAGGTGCCGCAGGCCAGGATGAAAACGTCCGTGAACAGCAGCGTCGGCCAGGCCGGAAGGATCGGGAAAAAAGCCAGGGTCAGATAAATGCGGCCCATGAGGCTCGTATAGATGATGTCGACGAAGACGCACGCAATCAGGGCCCCGCCGAACCCCAGGGTCATGCCTTCCAGCAGGAAGGGCCAGCGGATAAACCAGTCCGTGGCGCCGACATACTTCATGATTGTGACCTCTTTCCGCCGGGCAAAGACGGTCAGACGAATCGTATTGGCGATAATAAAGAGGGTCGCCAGGCAAAGGAAGAGAATCAGCACGGCACCGCCGACGCGGAGGATTTTCGTCAGGGCGAAGAGGTGTTCCACCACTTCCTGCCCGAACTTGGCTGTTTCCACCTTGGGCAACTCGTTCACGACAGGCACCAGTTCGCGGATACGCGACGGCTGGTCCACCTGGATTTCAAAGGAGGACGGGAACGGGTTATCCTTGCCCAGGGCTTTCAACAGGCTAGCCTGGTCGCCCAGGCGTTCCTTGAAACGGTCCATGGCCTGATCCTTTGTGACCTCCTTAACCTGGACGACGCCGGGCAGGCTCTGCAGCTTGCGTTCCACGGCTTCCAGATCGTCCGCCGAGGCCGCATCCTGCATATACACCGTCATCTGGACCTGGCTTTCCAAATACTTGGCCAGATTGTCCGTGTTGAGGAACAACAGGAGGAACAGCCCCAGGACGAGGAGCGACACGGCGACGGTCGAAATGGAAGCCACGCTCATGACGCCATTGCGCTTGATGGACTTGCCCGTCTCGCGGATGAAATACTCTTTACTGCTCAGACTCATAACCGTATACTCCGTTCAATTCGTCGCGCACAATTTCGCCATGGTCGATGGCAATGACTCGTTTGGACATGGTATCGACAATTTCCTTGTCGTGGGTCGCCATCAGGATGGTCGTCCCGCCGTTGTTGATTTCCTGGAAGATTTCCATGATATCCCGGCTCGTGTCGGGATCCAGGTTCCCCGTCGGTTCGTCGGCAATGACCAGCATCGGGTCGTTGATGATGGCCCGGGCGATAGCAATGCGCTGCTGCTCCCCGCCGGACAATTCGTTCGGATGGGCAAAGGCGCGGCGCCGCAGGCCGACCAGGTCCAGGACATTCATGACGCGCCGCTTGATTTGGCGGTACGGCGTCTCGATGACCTGCATGGCGAAGGCAATGTTGTCGTAGACCGTGCGGTCCGGCAACAGGCGGAAATCCTGGAAGATAATGCCCAGTTTCCGCCGCATGTACGGGATTTCCTTCCGCGTAAGCGTCGGAATATCCTGCCCGTCCAGGATAATGGTCCCTGTCGTCGGAACGATTTCCCGGAACAGGAGCTTGATGAACGTGGATTTTCCGGCGCCGCTGGGACCCACGATAAAAACAAAGTCCCCCGCGCCGATGTGGACGTTGATATTCTTCAGCGCCACATGATTTCCGGGATAGACCATACTGACATCTTTCATATCCAACACAGGACGATTCCCCTTTCGTGACATGACAATGGCTGCCCTCGTCAATGGGGCAGCAGGGAACAGGCGATTTCCGCGTTGCGGCGGGCCAGGGTCCGCATGGCGGCAATCCGCTCCGCCTGCGCGGTGACATCCTGTCCCCACACGGCGTCGGCCGCGGCCACGACATCGGCCGCCTCCAGGGTTTCCACCGTGCCGGCCGCCCGGGCGCCGACGGCCTTGACGAACGCGTCGACTTTCGGATCATAGGAAACGGCCAGGAGCGGCACGTCCATGATGGCGGCAAAAATCAAGGCGTGGAGGCGCATGGCAATCAGCAGGTCAAAGTTGCCGATGATGCTCAGGAACTCCTCCGTCGTAAAATGACGATGCAGGAACGCCACGGGCTGCCGGGTCCGGGGCAAATATCCGCGCAGCAGTTCGCACGTTTCGTAATCCATGCTGTACTGCAGGGGCAGGATCGCAATCTGGGCATCGTATTTTTCGCTCAGGGCGGCCGCCGCGGCGGCCAGCTGCTGCAGGCAGTGCAGATTGTCGGGCCAGGCGCGCACGGACAAGCCCAAGATCGGCTTGCGCAGGTCCAGTCCCGCTTCTTCCAGGAGAAGACGGCCTGCCACCTTGTCCGACGGCGTCAGAGTGAGGACGCAGTCCGCCGTGACCTGTACCCGTTCCGGCGGAATCCCCAGCCGGGCCAGCTCCGCCGCCGAATCTTCGTCGCGAACCGTGATGGCGTCGGCCTGACGACACACGACCTTCGTCAGGAACCGCATGAGCGAATTCCGGATGGGGCCGATGCCCTGGGCGAAGAGCATCACTTTGCAGCCCTTCAGTTTGGCCAGGACAAGGATGGTCAGGTAATACAAGAGACTCTTTTTGCTCGTCACGTCCTGGAGCAGGCTGCCGCCGCCGCTGATCAGCAGGTCAGCCCGCGACAGGGCCCGGAGGATGTGTCCCGCGTGAAACCGGTAGATGGCGTCGACATGATGCCGCAGTTTCGTATCCGCCGGGTTTCCGGAAATGACCGTCAGCCCGGTTTCGGGAGCCACGGCCCCGAGCGCCTGCAGGATGGCCGTCAGCAGGGCTTCGTCACCGGCATTGTTGAAGCCGTAATACCCCGAAATGACTATGTTACTCATGAACAGAAAATCTCCTTATCCATCGCAGCACCGGACGGTGCAGCAAGGAAACCAGAACGACGGCGGCAATGCCGAGGACCGCGCCGAGGGCGTACCCGTCCAGGGCCCGGATATAACTCATAACAGCCGGCGTGCGCATATGGCAAAAGGTCTGGACGAGAGACCCCTGGCCGATTACGGCGCCGAGCACCAGGAAAAGACGCAGCCAGGCCGGCGCTTTCCGGTAGGCCGCATAGGCTGCCAGGAAGAAGGCCGGATGGCCGATCATGAACTCTTTTTCCCGCGGGCGGGCGTACATGACCTGCTCGAGGAAAGTGCGCAGCTTGATTTCGATGGCTGGCACCGGCACGCCGTCCGTATGGCCGCTCCGGCCCACGAAAATGTAGGCCACAAAGAGCAGGACGCCAAGGAAGACCACATGATACAAGGACAATTTCGTCCGGCAGACTTCCACCACCTGCTTCACCAGGGACGCGGGCCGCACGTGGACAGCGTCGCCGCCGCCGTGGAAGATGTCGTTTTCCGACAGGAACAGGAAAAAGGTCAGCAGGACAGGCAGGACAAACGTAAGTTTCACGCCGCGGTAGATGTCCGCTTCCAGGAAGAAACGGTTATCCCCCATAATGGCGGCATTCAGCGTGGCCCCAACGAGGGAAATCGCCACGGCCAGGGCGAGCTGCCACAGGGCATGGCCCACGATGGCTGCCGTCGGGGTCTCCCGGCCCTGGATGTTTTCCCACAGCCGCAGGATGACGCTGAGGGACAGGACGGGGAAAACTGCCGCGGCCGCCAGGGCTAGCAGCTGCCGGATCAGTAGGCCGCGCCCGCAGAAGAGCGCGACGGCCGTCACGACTATGCCCAGGCCCACGAAGGCCAGCTGCCACCGCAGGGTAAAGCGGCGCCAGACCAGGTTCCCGTACAGGGCCAGCCCCGCCAGGGCGCCCAGGGCGACCACGAGGAAGTCGGCCTTCGCCGGGAAATAGGGCCCGCCGAAGATGGCGGCGCCGTTATCCGTCCGGCGCAGGGATCCACCGGCCGCCAAGACCTGCGGGCCGTACGGGTTCTGCAGGACCGTGGCTACGCCGATGCGGAACCCGCGGGCCTTGACCTGCTCCGTGATCTGCCGCGCGTACGACAGGTTCAGGTCGATGATATCGACTCCCTGCTGCGGTTTGTTGAAGGGACGGAGATAGTTGACGCGGATATTCCGCTCTTCATCCGCCAGGGCCCAGCGGCGCAGGGCGTCCGGCATCTGGAGCTTGGAATTTTCCAGCGCGTCGATGTTGTAGATACGGGGGGCATTGTAATCCACGGCACGGAGCAGCGGATCCAGTCCCTCAAACTTTGTGAACTGGAGCTGTGTCACATGTTCCAGGAGGCCGAGGCGGATATTTCGCTGGGACAGGGCATCCCCCAGGAGGGAAATCTTGTCCGGATATCCCAGGACATCCGTGCCGGCCGGCACGTACAGCGTGACTTGCGCGCCTGACGCGTCGATGCGGCGAAAAAGGCTGCGCACGGCTTCTTCCGTCACCGAAAGATAGTTCTGGGGGCGGACGGCGGCATAGAAGCCGGCGTCATGGACCTCCTTCAGCTCCTTTGTCGACAGACCCAGCGGCGCCTGCATGATCGGCGTCTTGGCCCGGTAGTCCGGTACCTGGAGCATGCGGTCATCCCCGAGGATTTCCAGCAGGTCCTCCCGGCCGGCCACAGGATGGACACGATCCGTGCCGTAGCGGAGACGCAGATCCTCCACGGTTTCGCTCCACGCCGTGTCATCCTTGCCGCGGGCCACATAGACCGTGTCCGGGCGCACGGAACCGGACGCCAGCAGCCCGTCGAAGACCCCGCCGTAGGAGCCCGGCGCCGCATGGCGCAGTTCCGCTCCCGGTACCGCAATCAGGACGCCTTCCCGGTCCTGTCGTTCCAGGGTCGTGTCGTACACGGCCAGGGTCGTGATCCCGGCCTCGTGGAACCGCTGCAAGAGCTGACGTGAAGGCACGCCCTCGCGCCGGGCCATCATGAGGATGGCCTGGTAATCCATGAGCTGTTCCACCGTGTCATTCTGTTTTTCCACGCGGTACCGCGTATGCACCAGCCAGGCGGCGGCGCAAAAAGCCACGAGGACCAGGCATACCAGCAGTGGATGGTAGCGTTGTTTCCAATCTAACAATGTCATGACGTCGTGCTGCCCCTTCCGTCACAATGTTTACACAGCGGCAAGAAACCCTTCCCTGCCGCTGTGCCGGTCGTACTTGTTGTGTTGTCCCGGCCTCCCCTTCGGCTTCCGGAAAGGGAATCAGATTTGTTTCTGGGCCAGTTTCTTCTTTTCGTATTCCTGCCGCAGGTACGTCTCGACGAACGGCTGGAGGCCGCCGTCCATGACTCCCTGGACATTGCTCGTCTCACAGCCCGTCCGATGGTCCTTGACCATGGTGTAGGGCTGGAACACATAGGACCGGATCTGGCTGCCCCACTCGATGGCTTGATAATCCCCGGCGAGGTCCTTGATGTTCTGGTCCTGGATTGCCTTTTCGTACATATACAGTTTCGCGCGGAGCATCTGCATCGCCTTCTCGCGGTTCTGCAGCTGGCTGCGTTCGTTCTGGCACTGGACCACGATGCCCGTCGGCAAATGGGTCATGCGAACCGCGGACGACGTCTTGTTGACGTGCTGGCCGCCGGCGCCGCTGGCGCGATAGTAATCGACGCGAACGTCCTTCATGTTGATATCCACGTGGACCGTCTCGTCCAGCTCCGGCATAACGTCGACCGCCGCAAAGGACGTATGGCGCCGCGCGTTGGCGTCAAACGGCGAAATACGGACCAGGCGGTGGACCCCCTTCTCGCTGCGGAAAAAGCCATAGGCATTGTGCCCGTTGATCTGCAGGGTCGCACTCTTCACGCCCGCTTCGTCGCCGGCCTGGAAATCCAGGGTTTCCACGGCGTAGCCATTCTGCTCGGCAAACCGCGTGAACATGCGCAGCAGCATGGAAGTCCAGTCCTGGGCTTCCGTTCCGCCGGCGCCGGCATGGAGCGTGAGGATGGCGTTGTTCGCGTCATATTCCTCGCTGAGCAGCATGCCCAGCTCCAGATGCTGCAATTTCTCGCGCACTTCGGCCAGGGCCGCGTCCAGTTCGGGGAGCAGGGACTCGTCCTGTTCCTCTTCCGCCATGCCCTGTAACACTTCCAGATCGTCCAGGCTCGCCACAAGGTTGTCATAGCCCTCGACTTCCGCTTTCAGGTCCGTCACGTCCTTCGTGACCTTCGCCGCTTTGTCCGGGTCATCCCAAAACGTCGGCTCGCCCATGGTATGTTCCAATTCCCCTATGCGTTCTTCTTTGCTGGGGATGTCAAAGAGATCCCCTCATTTCGTCCAGTTTGTTCTTGAGATTCGCAATGATGGGTCTGTATTCTTCAAGCAGCAACTTATTCACGTCCTTTACTGGTTATTTGCCTGTTTCCGGCCAGGCTCCCGCTGAATGACACGATCGTTCCGCCCTGTCCTTCCCGGGCAGGCGGCGTCCCGCACGGAAAGGCTCAGTTGTCCTTGCCGTGACAGTCCTTGTATTTTTTCCCGCTGCCACAGGGGCACGGGTCATTGCGGCCAACTTTCGGTTCCTTGCGGACGTAAGGCCGGGCGGCTTCGTTTTCCGCGTCCGCCGGGCTGACATCCACGTTGGGGTTGTTCGTGGAAGCGTTTTCCAGCCGGTCTTCCACGACAGGCTGCGTGACGACATTGACGCGGAACATGTATTTGACCACATCGTCCTCGATGGCGTCGATCATGCCTTCGAACATATCATAGGCCTCGAACTTGTATTCCACGAGAGGATCCTTCTGGCCGTAGGCGCGCAGGCCCACGCCTTCGCGGAGCATGTCCATGGCGTCGAGGTGTTCCATCCAGTGCTGGTCCACGACCTTCAGCATGACGAGGTTTTCCAGTTCTCGCATGATTTCGGGGCTCATCATGTCTTCCCGTTCCTGGTACGTGTCGTCGGCCAGTTTATGCAGGTACTCGCCCAACTCTTCCCGGCTCAGGTCGGACAACGTTTTCTCCCGCAGCGTGCCGTAAGGGGCAAAGAACTCTTCGCAGTATTTGATCAGGGCCTTCAGGTCCCAGTCTTCCGAGTAGGCTTCCGGCGGGCAGTACATGCTCAGGGCGCGGTCGACAATCTTGTGGGTGAAATTCATGACCGTCTCGCGCAGATCCGCCTGGTCCAGGACCTTGCGGCGTTCCTTGTAGATGACCTCGCGCTGCTGGTTCATAACGTCGTCGTACTGCAGGACCTGCTTCCGGATATTGAAGTTCCGTTCTTCGACGCGCTTCTGGGCACTTTCGATGGAACGGGTGACCATCTTGTTCTCAATGGGCTCGTCCTCTTCCATGCCCAGTTTGTCCATCATGGTCTTGATGTTGTCGGACCCGAAGATGCGCATCAGGTCGTCTTCCAGGGACAAATAGAAACGGGCCGAACCGGGGTCTCCCTGCCGGGCACAGCGGCCGCGCAGCTGGTTATCGATACGGCGGCTTTCATGGCGTTCCGTCCCGATGATGTGCAGCCCGCCCAGCTCGGCGACACCTTCGCCCAGGACGATATCCGTGCCGCGGCCCGCCATGTTCGTCGCGATGGTGACCTGACCCATTTGTCCGGCCTGGGCCACGATGGCCGCTTCCTTTTCGTGGTACTTGGCATTCAGCACATTATGGGGAACGCCGGCCTTTTTCAAGTGGGCGCTCAGCTCTTCGGACTGCGTGATGGACGTCGTGCCCACCAGGACCGGACGGCCCGTCTTGTGCAGCTCGACGATTTCCTTCACCACGGCCTTGTATTTGGCCCGGCGGGTCTTGTAGATCACATCGGGATAGTCGATGCGGATCATCGGTTTATTCGTCGGGACGACCACGACGTCCAGACTGTAGATTTTCTGGAATTCCTGTTCTTCCGTCTTGGCCGTACCTGTCATGCCGGCCAGTTTATGATACATACGGAAATAGTTCTGGAAAGTAATGGTCGCCAGCGTCTGGCTTTCGCGCTGGACCTTGACGCCTTCTTTCGCTTCGATGGCCTGGTGCAGGCCTTCGGAGAAGCGGCGGCCATACATGAGGCGGCCCGTAAATTCGTCGACGATAATAATCTCGCCGTCTTTCACGACATAATCTCTGTCCCGCTGCATCAGCGCTTTCGCGCGAATGGCGCACATGATATGGTGGGCAAAGTCCACGCCGTGTTCCACGTCGTAGAGGTTCTTGACGCCAAGCATCTTTTCCGCCTTGGCGATGCCGACTTCCGTCGGTGCGACCTGTTTCTGCTTTTCGTCGACCGTGTAGTCTTCGCCTTCCTTCATGTTGGACACGACATGGGCAATGACATTGTACAGCTCCGTCGGCTTTTCGCCGGGTCCGGAAATAATCAGCGGCGTACGGGCCTCGTCGATGAGGATGGAGTCCACTTCGTCGACTATACAATAGTTCAGCTCGCGCTGGACCATCTGGTCCTTATCGACGACCATGTTGTCCCGCAGATAGTCAAAACCGAACTCGTTGTTCGTGCCATAGGTGATATCCGCCTGGTAGGCCGCCTTGCGGTCCGGAAACTGCATATCGTGCGTAATGAGGCCGACAGACAGGCCCAGGAACTTGTAGATACGGCCCATGTCCTCGCTGTCGCGGCGGGCCAGGTAGTCATTGACGGTCACCACATGCACGCCCTTGCCCGTCAAGGCGTTCAGGTATGTCGGCAAGGTCGCGACCAGGGTCTTGCCTTCGCCCGTGCGCATCTCGGCGATTTTGCCATGATGCAGGACGATGCCGCCGACCAGCTGCACATCGAAATGGCGCATGCCCGTCACGCGGCGGGAAGCTTCCCGGACGACAGCAAACGCCTCCGGAAGGATATCTTCCAGCGTCTCCCCTTTCTGCAGGCGCAGTTTGAATTCCTGCGTTTTGGCCTGCAGGTTCGCCGAACCCAGTTTCTCCATTTCCGGTTCTAGGGCATTGATCTTAGCCACGATAGGACGGCATCGTTTCAATTCCTTTTCACTGGGGTCACCGAAGATTTTCTTTATCAAAGATTCCAGCAAATTGATCACTCCTTATTGGTCGCTGAAAACACTTATCGACATTAATATCTAGTCTAAAATTCTATCAGAAACAGCCCTAAAAGTCAAAAGGTGGGGCCGTTCTTATCCGGAAAATTCCGGCTGCCGATACCTGCCGCGACAGGCAAAAAGAAACGGGAGCCACGTGCGCGAACCAAGATGTCACACACGCGGCTCCCATCAGGTTATTTTAAATACATCTGATAGAAGCGATCGATTTTGTCGAAAGGAATCTTGTCCAGCTGATCGTACAAGTCCGTATGGGTAGCGCCCGGCACGATTACCAGCGCCTTGTTGCTGCCTTTGAGTGCCTTAAAGGCGTCTTCGCTGAAATACCGGGAGTGGGCCTTTTCCCCGGCAATGACCATCACGGCGCTCTGGATCTCGCTGCTCCGCTGGAGGAAGGGCAGGTTGATGAACGACAGGGCGAAAGTCTTATTCCAGCCCCCCACGGAGTTCACGGACCGGGGATGGAAGCCCCGCTTGGTCTCATAGTAGGCCGTGTACTGCTTGATGAATTCCGGCGTGTCCGGTTTCAGTTCCTCCGGCTTCAGGTTGGCGCCGGCCCTGGCAAACGTATTGTTTTGATAGTCTTCCGTCCGCTGGGCGTTCATGGCTTCCAGCTTCTGATGCCGCATGGCCGGGCTGTCTTCCTTGTCGTAGTAGCCATTGGCCAGCACCCGGGTCATATCGTACATGGTAGAGCTTACCGTGGCTTTCACCCGGGTATCCATGGCTGCGTCGTTCAGCGCGATGCCCCCGAACCCGCAGATTCCCAGGATTCCCAACCGGTTGGCGTCCACGTCTTTCCGGGTAGCCAGGAAATCCACGGCCGCGGAAAAATCTTCCGTATTGATGTCCGGGGAGGCCACGTTCCGCACATTGCCGCCGCTTTCCCCGGTAAAGGAAGGATCAAAGGCCAGGGTGATGTAGCCCCGTTCCGCCAGCTGCTGGGCATAGAGCCCGGAAGCTTGTTCCTTCACCGCCCCGAAAGGGCCGCTTACCGCGATGGCTGCCCGTTTTTCCCCGACTTTCATGTCTTTGGGGGTGTACAGGTCCGCCGCCAGGGTAATCCCGTACCGGTTGTGGAAGGTCACTTTCTGATGCTCCACCTTGTCGCTTCGGGGAAACACTTTGTCCCATTCCCGGGTCAGAGGAAGTTTTTCCATCTTAACCCCCCGGCTCAGCATTTCGCTGGCCGGTTTTGCCGTTGGGGCGGCAGCCGCTTCCGTCCCTCCCACTTGCAGCAGGCAGGCACCCAGTGCCGCCATCAACAGGGGCATTTTCATTTTCTTCCCGATTCTCATCATAAGCTCCTTTCTCTTACAGGCTCTCCCGAAAAATCTCCGCGATTTCCTTCGCGTCCAATACTTTGTACCCGCCGTCCAGGATCAGCGTGCCCCGGACCATATCCGGAATCATGTCCTCCGAGGCTCCCAGTTCCGTCAGATTCTTTGCCAGTCCCAGTTCGTCCATCCAGGTTTCCATGGCCTGGAGACCTTCTTCGGCAATCTTGCGATCACTTTTCCCGGTCGGATCCACATCCCATACCGCTTCCGCGAACCGTTTGAATTTGGGCAGTCCATAGGGCAGGATATGCCGGTAATAGGCGGGGGATACAGCCGCCAGGGTCATGCCGTGGGCCGCGTTGGTCACTCCCCCGACGGCCTGCCCCAGCATATGGACCATCCAGTCCGTGGTCTTGCCCTTGGCAATCAGGGTATTCAAGGCCCAGGTGGCGTCCCACATCAGGTTGCTCCGGGCTTCGTAATCCTGGGGGTTCCGGACGGCAATCCGGCTGGCATGAAGGACGGATCGCAGGAGCCCTTCCGCCAGATAGTCGCTGGTGTTGTCATCAATGCCGGAAAAATACTGTTCACAGATATGATTGAACATGTCATAAATCCCGGAAACCATTTGGTAGCGGGGCAAGGTCATGGTGTAGGCCGGATCCATGATGGCGAACCGGGGGAACAGCCTGGCGTCGGCAAAAGCCTTGCCCCGTTTCTCCTTTTTCTCCGGATCGGAAATCACGGAACCCGCGTTCATTTCCGAACCGGTGCCCACCATGGTGAGTACGCAGCCCACAGGAACCACTTCGCAGGCAGGTTCTTCAAACCTCACAAAATATTTTTCCCAAGGATCTTCCTCTTCGTGGATGGACATGGCCAGGGCCTTGGCGTAGTCGATGCAGGAACCGCCGCCCACGGCCAGGATGAAATCCGCCCGATGAGCCCGGGCCAGGGTGATTCCTTCCCGAAGTTTCTGGATGGTGGGGTTGGGCATGATCCCGGCAATTTCCGCCACTTCTTTGCCGGCGGCGGCCAGCTGTTCCCGCACGGCGTCATAAATGCCGTTCTTTTTGACGGAACCTCCGCAGTAGACCAGCATCACCCGCTTCCCATAACGGGTCAGTTCTTCTTTCAGGTTTTCTACGGCTCCCCGGCCGAAAAACACCTTCGTAGGATTTTCATAGGTAAAATTTCCAAGCATATCCCTGTCTCCTTGATCAGTCTGTTGATTGCTTTTGTCGTTTACTTTCGTTGTTGGTTGGTCGCTTTCTCAGGACACCTTGAGTATAAACGGAAATCCAATTCATGTAAAATTCTTTATTTAAATTGTATTTAATGCGTTTTTTGCATGATATAATAGGGGCAAAGGAGGGATTCCCATGGATATGGAAACGCTGAAAAACTTCCTTCTAATCGCCCAGGAGAGCAACATTACCCAGGCGGCCCGAAGCATCCACATCACCCAGCCCACCCTGTCCCGGCAGCTGAAGGCCTTGGAAGAGGAAATGGGCAAGCCCCTGTTTTACCGGGAGAACCGGCATCTGTCCCTGACCCCGGAAGGAATCCTGTTCCGGAAGCGGGCGGAGGAACTGCTGGAACTGTATCGAAAAACCCGGTCCGAAATCCAGGCTTCCGCGGAGATTACCGGGGATATTTACCTGGGTACCGGGGAAACCGATGTCATCCGGCTCATCTCCCAGGTGGCGGTGAGTTTTTCCCAAAAGCATCCCGGCATCCGCTACCGGATTTTCAGCAGTGATGCCGCCGGTGTCCGGGAACTGCTGAACAAGGGACTTCTGGACCTGGGCCTGGTGTACGGTCCATCGGATCCAGAAAAATTCACCGGCGTTCTCCTGGAACCGGAAGACCGGTGGGGCATCCTGCTGCCCCGCACCCATCCCCTGGCAGCCCGGCGCTTCCTGACCCCGGAACAGGTCCGGGACCTGCCCCTGATCCTGTCCCAGCAGGCTTTACAGTCGGGGACGCTCCAGGCCTGGCTGGGAAAGCCCTTGACAGAGCTCCATATTGTAGGTACCTATACCCTTCTTACCAATGCGGCCAAAATGGTGGCCGGGGGATTGGGCTGCGCCATGGGACTCGACGGCCTGATCAACACCACCGGCTCTCCCCTGTGCTTCCGGCCCTGCAACCCGCCCCTGACGGATCGCCTGTCCCTGATTTGGAAAAAGGACCACCTGTTTTCCCCGGCTGTCCATGCCTTCCAGGAATTGCTGCTGCAGAATTTCGCCAACGAAACGGGCGCGTGAGGCAGGGTTCCCACACAGCCCGCCAGCCATGGGCAAACACGAAAAAGGGCCGTGAAGAGAGGAAAGAAATCCTTTCTTCACGGCCCTTCGACGGGACTCTCTTTACTTCACTTCCCGGAACACGTTCCTGGGCTGGCCACAGATCGGGCAGACCCAGTCGTCGCTTTCGCTGTAGATATCCCCTTCATATTCATAGCCGCAAACAGGGCAGACATAGACTTTTTTCGGGGCTTCCGCCTTTTCTTCCTGGGGATACCGGGCCAGGATCTCTCCCATCAGCACCCCATGATGGCCTTCCTGTTTGGCAAACAGCTCCATTTCATCCGCTGCTTCCGCGAATCCGGCAGCCCGCACGCTGTCCGCCATAGCTTTTACCTGGGCTTCCCCCTTGGTTTCCGCCTTTTGGAGACCCTTCACCAAGCCCCAGAAATCCTGGGGATATTGCCCGCCCAACACCGCGTAGAATCCGGCATGGACCGCTTCCTGCCCGGCGGCTTCGAGGAACAGGGGAACCAGATCGTCATAGCCCTGTTCCTTGGCCAGTCAGGCCAGCGCGTAGTACATCATGGTCCCGTTGGCTTCCGCCTGCGCCATCTTCTTCATCATGGCTTCCAGTTTGGTTCCTTTCGCTTGTCCGTAAATGCTCATCGTCTTTTCCTCTCTTCTTCTTTTCCTGTTTTCTTGTCATTCCTGCAGATCATGCCTGCAAACATTTCTTGATGGCCTCTTCCTGCCGTTCCATGGATGCGGTGGGCTCGAACCGCTCCACGGCCCGTCCGTTCCGGTCCACCAGGAATTTGGTGAAATTCCATTTGATGGAATTGCCTTCCAGATACTCCGGGAATCTTTCTTTCAGGGCGTTAGTCAGGATTTCCGCCAGCGGATGTTCTGGATCGAACCCCTAGAATCCCTTTTCCCGGGTCAAATACCGGAACAGGGGCTGCGCGTTCTCTCCCCGCACATCGCCTTTGGCAAAGATCGGGAACGTCACTCCATAATTAAACCGGCAGAACTGTTGGACCTCCTCATTGGTTCCCGGTTCCTGTCCGGCGAACTGATTGCAGGGGAACCCCAGGATTTCCAGCCCCTGCCCCCGGTACTTGCCGTAGAGTTCCTGGAGTTCCTTGAATTGGGGCGTAAAGCCGCATTGGCTGGCCGTATTCACAAATACCAGGACCTTGCCTTGGTAATCTGCCAGGGATTTTTCCTTGCCTTGGCTAGTTTTTACCACAAAATCATAGAGGGACATCGTTTGGCTCCTTTCTCCCACGCTTCATTTTAATTTATATAAATTTTATTTTGCAAAATCGTTTTGGGGAAACGAAAAGGAAGGTCTTTCCCCATGAATAAAAACAATGCCTGCAATCCCCTGCTCCTGAAAAACCAGCTTTGTTTCCCCCTGTATGCCAGTGCCCGGAAAATCGTGGCCGCCTACGCGCCTTTCCTCAAAAAAATCGGCCTGACTTATGCCCAGTACGTGACCATGATGGTGCTGTGGGAAGAAACGGTCATCACCATGCGTGATTTGGGAGAGCGGCTGTATTTGGATTCCGGCACCTTGACCCCCGTACTGAAAAGACTGGAAGCCCTGGGCTATGTCAAACGCTATCGGAAGCTGGAAGACGAGCGGGTCGTGGTCGTGGAAATCACCCCGCAGGGAACCGCCCTCCGGAAAACGGCCGAGCAGGTCCCTTATGCCATGGGCTGCCTGCTCAACCAGAAAGGGGCCTTGTTTACCCCGGAAGAAGTGGAAGACCTGAGAAAGAAGCTCTATCGGATCCTCCACGCCCTGGAAGGATGACTCCGGCTGCCCGGAACCAGAAAGTGGGCACCAATCAAAAAGGGTGCTGCCCGTGGGGAACCTCCCACAGGCAGCACCCTTCTTAAATTCCGCAGGACATCCGGACCTGGGACAGGATCTCGTCCCAAGTCCGTCCCGGCTTATTCCACCGTCGGGGCCAGGAGCCCGTAATTCCCATCTTTCCGGCGGTAGACAACACTGACGCCGCCGAAATCCGGATCGAAGAACATGAAGAAATCATGGTTCAGCAAATTCATTTGCAGGATAGCTTCATCCGGCGTCATGGGATGCATGACGAAACTCTTGCTGCGGATGATCTGGAATTCCTCCGTCTCCGGCTGGACAGCCGGCTCCGGCTCCGCCACCGGCAACTCTGCTGGCAGGTCGCGGAAGTTGTTGTATTTCCGCTTCATCAATTTCGTCTTGTATTTATGGACTTGCCGTTCAATCTTTTCCACGACCAGATCGATGGACGCGTACATATCCTTCGTCGCTTCCTGCGCGCGGAAAATCACACCCTTCGCGGGCACCGTGATTTCCGCGATGTGCATGCCGTTCTGGACTTTCAGGACCGCCTGAATGTCCCCGACTGCCTTAAACTGACGCGTTACTTTTTCAATCTTTTTCTCTACATACGCTTTCACTGCCGGAGATACAACCGTGTTCCTACCTTTTACCATAACAGCCATAGTACAAACCTCCTTGTCGCCCCGCGTGCCGGGGAATCTATTGGAACAGGATCCGGCGGGCAGGCCGCCCTTCCGAAATCCACTTTCCTCTTTCCTGCTTATATCATACTTCGACAACAGGAAAAAAATCCCTTCTTATTCCGAAAATTATCAACTCCGGAAGATTTTCGGCAGCTTTTTGTAAACTTTTGGTCACTCCGCACCCGCCCTTTAGGGGGAGCCGTTTCCCACATCGGGCGCGCGCAAAAAAAGACATGTACCCGTGTCGATACATGTCTTTCCCAGGCCCCGTCCTAAGGGCCTTATAAAATTTTCGACAAGAAGCTCTGCGTCCTGGGGTTCTGCGGGTGGTCGAAGATTTCCTCCGGCGTGCCCTGCTCCATGATGTACCCTTCGTCCACAAAAAGGACCCGGTCGCCCACTTCCTTGGCGAAGCCCATTTCGTGGGTCACGACCACCATGGTCATCCCGTCCTCGGCCAACTTTTTCATAACGTCGAGGACTTCCTTGATCATTTCCGGATCGAGGGCGCTCGTCGGTTCATCAAACAAAAGGGCCTTCGGCCTCATGCACAAGGCGCGGGCAATGGCCACACGCTGCTGCTGGCCGCCAGACAGCTGATCCGGAAAAGACTGGGCCTTCTGCGCCAGCCCGACCTTCGTCAGGTAGACCATGGCCGTTTCTTCGGCTTCCTTGCGGGAAATGCCGCGGACCTTCATCGGCGCCAGCGTCAGGTTATCCAGTACGGTCATATGCGGGAACAGGTTGAACCGCTGGAACACCATACCGACTTCCTTGCGGACTTCGTTGATGTTCGCGTCCCCGTTCAGGGGAATCCCGTCAAAAGTGACCGCGCCGGCCGTCGGGACTTCCAAATAATTGATGCACCGCAGCAGCGTCGACTTGCCGCTGCCCGACGGGCCGATGATGACGACCACTTCCCGCTCCTGTACGTCCAGGTCGATGCCTTTCAGCACTTCCAGGTCGCCGAAATCCTTTTTTAATCCATGAATTTGAATCAGCGGTTCTTTCATTTCGTCTGGCATTTCCTTTCCAAGAGACCCGTCAGCCGGGCTACGGCAAAGGTCATGATCAAGTAGATAATGGCGACTGCCATCCAAATAGTGAAGGACGCGTAGGTCCTGGCAATGACCAGCTGGCCGCGGCGCGTCAACTCTTCCAGGCCGATAACGGAAACCAGGGAGGAATCCTTCAACATGGCAATGAATTCATTGCCCAGGGGCGGAATGATTTGACGGAACGCCTGGGGCAGGATGATGTAGCGCATCGTCTGCCACCAGCTCATGCCGAGACTGCGGCCGGCCTCCATCTGGCCTTTGTCGATGGCCTGGATGCCGCCGCGAAAGATTTCCGCCACGTAGGCTCCGCTGTTGATGGAGCAGGCCGAAATGGCGGCGAAGAACGCGTCCACATGGCTGCCCGTCACGGCAGGCAGCGCAAAGTAGACGATAAAGATCTGGACCAGCAACGGCGTGCCGCGGATAAAGTCGACATACACGTTGCCCAGCCACCGCAGGGGCTTGATGTTCGTCAGACGAATGAGCGAGACGACGACGCCGATGACCATGCCGAAAAATACGGACAGCACCGTGATTTCCAGCGTAATGGCCGCGCCCGTCATCAAAAGGGGCAAGGACCCTGTAATCAATTCAATATCGAAATCCATAAAGTGTTAAATCCTTCTAGTCCCTGTCAGGGGAATTACTTTTTCTCGGCCGGAGCCTTGGAGCCAAACCACTTTTCGTAAATCTTGTCATATTCGCCGTTCTTCTTGAGATCGGACAAGGCCTTGTTGATCTGCGCGGTCAGGGGGCTGCCCTTCTTGAGAGACATGCCGTAGGATTCCGCTTCCATCGTTTCGCCGACCAGCTTGGCCGTGTCTTTGCCGCCCTTGACCAGATAGTACTCGGCTACCGGTTTGTCGATGATGACGGCATCGACGCCTTTATTCTTCAGTTCAAGGAAAACTTCGGCGTTGGTATTGAAGGTCTTGACCTTGGCGCCTTTGACGCTGCCGGCCTTTTCTGCACCGGTCGTACCGATCTGGACGGCGATGCCCTTGCCTTCCAGGTCTTTGAGGCCCTTCACGGCATTGTTGTCCTTATTGACAACAATCGTCAGGCCCGATACGTAATACGGATCGGACATATCGACGGCCTTTTGACGGTCCGGCGTAATGCTCATGCCGGCTACGGCCACGTCGATATTGCCGGCGTTCAGGGCCGGAATCAAGGCGTCAAAGCCCATATTCTGGACTTCTACCTTCATATTCAGCTGTTTGCCGACGGCACGGATCAGGTCCATGTCGAAGCCGACAAAGTCCTTCGAATCCTTTTCCTGGAATTCAAAGGGGGCAAAGGTCGGTTCCGTCCCCACCTTCAGGACCTTGGGCTGTTCCGCGGTCTTCTTTTCCCCGCCGCCGCAGCCGACAGCCAGCGCCAGCATCATCAAACTCATCAGGACCAACAAAAATTTCTTCATTTTCCCGTCTCCTTCCGGAATGTTTTTGCATACTCATGCATATACTGTATATGCATTTTCTGCATGGTTATAAATTATTTAGCCGGTTTTTCACCGAACCATTTCTCGTACAGCTTGTCGTATTCGCCATTCTTTTTCAGGTTGTCCAGGGATTTGTCGAGGGCCGCCTGCAGCTGCGGGTGTTTCTTGGAAACGACAATGCCGTAATCCTCCGTCGTCAGGCCCGTGCCGATCATCTTGGCATAGCCGCTGCCGCCCTGGGCCAGGAAATACTGCAGGACCGGTTTGTCGCTGATTACCGCATCGGCGCCTTTGTTCTTCAGTTCCATGCAGGCCAGATCCGACGTGTTAAAGGTCTTGACCGTTACGCCTTTATCCTTCAGCTTCTCCGCGTAGAGAGCACCCGTCGTGCCAAGCTGTACGGCCACGGTCTTGCCTTTCAGGTCGTCCACACTTTTCACGTCCGTGTTTTCCTTGCGGACGACGAGGCCGAGCCCTGCTTTATAATAGGGCTGGGAGAACAGGACCTGCTTTTTCCGTTCTTCCGTAATGGTAAAGCCCGACATACCCACATCCAGGTTGCCCGTATTCACGGCCGGAATCAAAGCGTCGAAGCCCATGCTCTTAATGGTAGCTTTTTTATACCCCATGTCCTTGGCCAGGGCCTGGATCAGTTCGATGTCGAACCCGGTCAGTTCCTCGGAATTCTTTTTCGGGAATTCGAACGGTGCGAAGGACGGTTCCGTGCCGACGATCAATTCGTCTTTCGCCAGGATCGGATCCTTGCCATCTGCCGCTTTCTTGTCCCCGCCGCCACATCCTGCCGCCAGCAGGCCTACGGCCAGCACGAATACCGCCAATAACGCAGTCAGTTTTTTCATTTGTGACTCCCCCTCAATAATACTTGCCGTTTCCTCTGTTTGTTCTCTACTTCTTACTGGCCGCGCCGCCACGGGGATGTCCCCGTCCGACAGCACGGAAATAAAAAATAAAAACCCCCCGGCTGACCTGGTTTTCGCCCCCACACTCGCCTGCTGGAAGTTTCGCTCCTAAGCGTTCCGCTCCCCACTACTCGTTCTCTCGCTTACGCGGCAGGACTTACGTCTAAGCTGCACCGTGCTCACAGCGGATTTCCGCTGCTTACGTGGATCGTTTGGCCTGCAACTGGCATCGACTTTCAACCACAGACCCAGGTTGTTTTTATCTTTTGAACACTATAGCACATTCAAATGAATAAATCAACAAACACCCATCATAAATATAACCATTTCTTTCCCTGTCCCGAACGGACGGGAAACGACCCGGCAGAATGGCGAAAATCTGTTTGTCTTGACGGAAGGCGGCGGGGCTTCTATACTTTAGGTACTGAGTGAAACGGACCAGGGACGGAAAAAGAGAGGTCCGGAATCGGCTGCCAAGCCGTTTTTTTGTCGTTAAATCAAATTGGATGTGCTTTGCCATGCTTTTGGGACGTGATGTTATGTTTTCTTATCCGCAATACCTGGATTTCGCGTACAATGACAAAACGAGCGAGACCTGCCAGTTCCTGCTGGGAATGCTGCAGCGCAAGAGTGAGGTCCTGTACCTGCACTCCCGCCAGGTCGCGAATTATTCGATTGCCACGGCGGCCAAGCTGGGCCTTTCGGCGCGGGAACTCGGCCTGATCCATACGGCGGCATTGATGCATGACATCGGACTGTTGAGCGTTCCCAACAGCATCCTGAACAAATTTCCCTATTTGAGTGTCCGGGAAATGGCGCAGTACAAGCGGCACTGCGTAGCAGGCTGCAGCATGTTGGAGAACATGGAAGAATTCAGCGGCATCGTGGACTTGATCAAAGACCATCACGAGCGGTGGGACGGCACAGGATATCCGAAGCGTCTCAAAGGCGTGAACATCCCCCTGGGAGCCCGCATCATTGCCGTGGCCGATTATTATGACGGTATCGTGAATCCCTGCACGCAGAACTGGGAAAAATCGCCCGAAGAGGCGGCCGTCGCCCTTATGGACGGAATCGGGACTCGTTTCGATCCCGTGGTGGTAAAGGCTTTCGTCCAGACCCTGCTGCCGGGCAAACAAATCCGCGTCGTCCCCGGGACCGGATGCCGCGGCCTGCCGACACAATCCGGCGCGTTCCCACCGCAGCCCAAAAGATGGCCGGGGAGCGGCCCGCCAAATCCCGTGTCCTGGAACCGGAACCCTGACTTCACCATGACTTCGCAACGCCTGCCCCGGCAGGCGTTTTTTGTTGTCCTACCCGCCGCGTCCCCGGGGCGCGCGCGGCGCCAGTCCCTCCCTGGGTGACAGCAGGCCGGGGACAACGGACAGGGAAAATTTTTTTCCCGCGTAGTCTCGTCCCGTGAAAGTGTGTTCACTTTTCGAACTTTCCCGTTTCCCTGGCGGAAACATTGAAAAAGTGGCCCGTTCCGGGTACAATAGAAGCGGTGGGCGCCGAGGGCGCGCCCGCAGAAAAGAGGTCATTATGCAACAGGAAGAAACCCGTATCAAGAAAGACCCCGGCACGGGCCTCTATGTAAACATCCCCGCCCGTATCCGGGAAATGTTTGGCGAAAACCGCTTTTTCCGCTATATGGATATCCATCTGGATAACGTTTCCTGCGGCCACAGCCGCATTTCGCTGGAAACGCTCCATGATCGGTTCGCGAACCACCGCAATGTGCTGCACGGAGGGGTCATTGCCGCCGTCTCCAACGCAGTCCTGCCCCTGACGGCTCTGACGATCGGAAAAAGGACGCGGACCTTGTCGTCCAACATCGTGTTCATCCGCAACTGCGACTTCGACAGCACCATCTATGTAGAAGGCTTTGTGGAAAACGTCCAGAAACAGCTCATCACTATTTCCGCCCAGGTCACGAACGCCGTAGGAAAACTCATGGTCACCGTAGACGCGACGCTCGAAGTCACGGACACGGTCAACGGCATCCCGGAAAAATGGTCGACCCCGGAAATCAACTGAATACGCTCCTAAAGACGCAACCGCCGGTTCCTCACGGAACCGGCGGGTTTTTGTCCGGGCACGCAGACGGCCGTCGGTACCCGCGGTACCGGCGCGGCGGCATTATGTCCGCAGCGCGCCCAGGATTTCGTCCGTATGCTCACCCAAGGCCGGCGCCGGGCGGTAGACGGCGCAGGGCGTGGCGGAAAATTTGGGCACGAATCCCATCTGGCGGTATGTGCCATAGCGGGGATCATCGATTTCCAGGACCATTTCGTCGGCTTTGGTCTGTTCCAAGGCCAGGGCCTCGTCAAAACGAAGGACCGGCTCCAGACAGGCATCGTGCTCTTCGGCGGCGGCGACCCATTCCGCCAGGGTCCGCGTGGCGATCACGCGGCCGATTTCCTCCGTCAGGGGCGCATAGTCCTCTTCTTTCTCCAGGGCCGGAATCAGGTCGGGACGCCCCAGGACGTGGCAAAATTCCCGCCAGAACTTTTCTTCCAGGCAGCCGACGGTTACATAACGATTGTCTTTCGTCCGGTAGACATTGTAATTGGGAAAATTGCCGCCAAGCCAGTTATTGCCCCGCTGACTGACGAATCCCGAACCAAAATACGTCGCAGCGACACCGGGCACCATGGCCAGACAAACGTCAAACAGATTGAGGGAAAGGGACTGCCCCTCCCCGGTACGGCGGGCATGGTGCAAGGCTGCCAGGATCGACATGCCGGCCATAGCCGCTGCCTGCATATCCGCCACGAGTGTTCCCGGAATAGCCGGCGGCCCGTCCTTGATGCCACTCATCGACACGAGGCCAGCCAGGCTCTGGTAGCCCAGATCGTGGTCGGCCCGGTGGGCGAAGGGTCCTTGGGCACCAAAGCCGGCGATGGAACAATAGACGATGGCTGGATTGACCTGCCGGGCTGCCGCGAAGTCGACGCCCAGTTTTTGCAGGACGCCGGGACGGTAGCTTTCCACTACGATGTCCGCCGTCTTCACTAGTTCCAGGAACTGCGCCTTCTGGCGCGGATCCTTCAAATCGAGGGCCACGCTCTTCTTGTTGCGGTTCACTTCCATGAACCAGCACGACATCGATCCGCGGCGCGGCTCGAACTCCCGGGAATAATCCCCCCGGCGCGGTTCCTCGATTTTAATGACGTCGGCGCCCATATCGGCGAAAAGGCGCGTGCAAAACGGTCCTGGCAACAGGCGCGACAAATCCAGGACACGGACATCCGTTAACGGTCCCATTTCCTACCTCCCAACTTTTACATCGTATGGCCTGATTTTCCCGAACCCCGTATCCCCGCGGCCTTTCAGTACGCCTGGGGTTCGTTGGCATCTTCGAGAAGTTCCACTTCCTGAAGGAAGAATTCCTGAAATTTTTTCCCCACCGTAGACAAGGGCCGATCCTTGACGACACACAAGGTCTTGCGCTGAAACATCCGCTCGTCGACAATGCTCTTGCGAAAGAGGCCCGGCGGCACTTCGTCTTCCATTTCCGATGGTACGATGACGATGCCCGCGTCGGCTTTGGCCCAGTTCATGGCGGAGAGTTTCGTCGTGGTCATGCTCAGGATCCGCACGTGCACTCTCGATTCGCGGCACACATTCAGAAAGTACATGCCTGTCCCCAGGGAAAGGCAGACCGGCATCCCGTCCAATTCGTCCAGGGCCATGTTGGGGCTGCTGTCGTGCAGGAAGACACTGTTGGCTTTAAAGAAGGCCATGAGGCGTTCCTTGCGGCTGAAAATCACCTTGAACTGATGCGGAGACATCCGCGGGCCGCCATTGGTCACACAAAACTCCGCCTTGCCGGACAGCAGTTCCCCCACCTGTTCCGCCGGAGGACATTCGTGCAGCTCATAATTGACATCGGGGTACAATTTGTTGAATTTCGTCAAGTAGCGGGAAATGAGCCACGGGGACATGGACGGGGAAAGGCTGAAACGCAAGGTTCCGGAGAAACCCGCGCGGCAGTCGGAAATTTCCTTGGAAGCATTCGCTTCCTCGTCACAAATCAGCCGGGCCTTGCGCAGCAGGACCCGCCCCGCGTCGGTCAGTTCCATCCGGTGTCCGCCGCGCTTGACCTCAATCAATTTCGCGTCGTAATGACGCTGCAATTGTTTCAATTGATTGCTCAGGGCCGGTTGGGCGATGGAGATCTTCTTGGCCGCAGCACTGATACTGCCGGCTTCGACAATGGTGATAAAGTTGCGGTAATACTCCAAATCCGTGCCAATCCCTCCTTCCTGTTCCTGTTGTTATTATACTTCCGATGATACGTTCTGGCTATAGGTTTATAAACCATGCTTTGATTTTTATCCTATTCTTATAATCAAAATTTATAATCATCCTACACCGCCTTGAGAAGTCCTTGCGCCCGATTTTACAAAAAAAGCGAAAAAACAAGAAAATGGGACAAACCCTATTTCAAAACCTCGTGGATGAGGCAAACAAGATATGCAAAATATCTATATATCCACGAGGTTTTTGCTATTTTACGAATACGTTTTCCCTGGCTTACGCTGTAAGCGAAAAGGTCACCGCGGGACAATACCGCACGCGGCCCCACGAAAGGAGGGAACATCATGCTGGACAGCAGCAGATTGCGAAATCCCGCGTTGTTCGACAAAATCGTCACGCCGGCGAAGGCCCAAGAACTGATCCGGAACGGCATGAACGTCGGCTTCAGCGGATTTACACCGTCGGGATATCCCAAACAGACGGCTCTGGCCCTGGCCGAGGCCATCCGGCAGGGAAAACAGTGCCGCATCAACATTTGGACGGGGGCTTCCGTCGGGCCGGAAATCGAAGAGGCCCTGTCCGAGGTCGACGGCATCGCGAGCCGCGCCCCGTACTACGCAGCTTCCAACAAGGCCCTGCGTCAGGGAGTCAACACCGGCCGGGTCCATTACGTAGACGCCCACTTGAGTCACTTCGGCCCCCAAGTCGACTTCGGGTTCCTCGGGGCCGTGGACGTGGCTGTGGTGGAAGCAGCAGCCATTACGGAACAGGGCGACCTGGTCCTGGGCAGCGGCGTGGGCAATACGCCGATTTTTGTCAAACACGCCCGCCAAATCATCGTGGAAGTCAACACATCGATTCCTCTCAGCCTGGAAGGCATGCACGACATCTACCTGTGCAACAAGCCGCCCTTCCGGCGGGAAATCCCCATCTACCATCCGGCAGACCGCATCGGCTCGCCTTACGTGACCTGCGGGATCGACCGCATCGACGCCATTGTCGAATCGGACATGGTCGATCACGTGCGAGACCTGACACCTCCGGATGAAGACAGTAAAAAAATCGCGGCCAACCTGGTCGATTTTCTGAAGAACGAACAGCGCCACGGTCGCCTCCCGGAACAAATGCTGCCCCTCCAATCCGGTGTCGGCAGCATCGCCAACGCCGTCCTGGGAGGCCTGAAAGAGTCCGATTTCGAGAACCTGACCATGTATTCGGAAATCCTGCAGGATTCGGTCTTCGATCTCATCCGGATGGGCAAAGTCACCGCCGCGTCGGGCTGCGCCTTTACCCCATCGCCACGGGTCTGGAAGATGTACCAGGAAGATCCGGGCCTGTATAAAAAGGCCCTGGTGCTCCGGCCCCTGGATGTGAGCAATAATCCCGGCGTCATCCGGCGGCTGGGCGTCATCGCCCTGAACACCCCCATCGAATTCGACATCTACGGGCAGGCCAATTCCACCCATATCCTGGGCGACAGTATGATGAACGGCATCGGCGGCAGCGGCGACTACATGCGCAACGGCTACCTGACTTTCTTCTGCACGCCATCCACCGCGAAAGGCGGCCGCATCTCCAAGGTCGTCCCCATGGTCACCCACGCGGACCACACAGAACACGATACGATGGTCTTCGTGACAGAACAGGGGGTGGCGGACCTGCGCGGACTGGATCCGGTCCAGCGCGCCCGATCCATTATCCGGAACTGCGCCCACCCCGATTACCGGTCCCAGCTCACGGAATACCTGGAGCGCTCCCTGCTGACCGGCGGACACGAACCGGTCGACCTGGAACACTGCTTCGACATGGAATTGCATTTCCGCCGGTACGGCACGATGCATCTGGAAACAAGGAGAGAAAAATCATGACCACATTGGCACAAGGACTTCAGCAATATCAGGCCATAGTAGACAAAGCAACGGCCCGTTTTCCCGAACGGCCCCATATGACGGAAAAAAGAATCTGCACCCCGTTGGATATACAGGGCGCCGATTATATGGAAAAGAACGGGTTCCCCGGCCAGTACCCCTTTACGCGCGGCGTACAGCCTACCATGTACCGCAGCCGCCTGTGGACCATGCGGGCCTATGCGGGGTTTGCGACAGCCGAAGAGACGAACGCCCGCTACAAGTATCTGCTCCAGGCCGGCCAGACGGGCCTGTCCGTAGCCATGGACCTGCCCACCCAGATCGGCCTGGACTCCGACGCGGAACTATCCCACGGGGAAGTCGGCAAGGTCGGTGTCGCCATTGACTCCCTGGCCGATATGGAACGACTCTTCGAAGGCATCCCCTTGGACAAGGTTTCCACCTCCATGACCATCAACGGTCCGGCAGCCGTACTGCTCGCCATGTACGTGGCCGTGGCGGAAAAACAAGGAGTCCGGCCCGAAGTGCTGCGCGGCACCATCCAAAACGATATCCTGAAGGAGTACATCGCCCGCGGCACATACATCTTCCCTCCGCGCCCGTCCATGCGCCTCATTACGGATACCTTCGCGTACTGCTCCAGGAACATCCCCAAGTGGAATACCATCAGTGTCGGCGCCTATCATATCCGTGAAGCCGGCGCTTCCCCAATCCAGGAAATCGCCTTCGCGTTTGCCAATGCCATGGCCTACATCGACGCTGCTATCAAGGCGGGTCAGAAAGTCGATGATTTCGCCCCCGGCATCAGCTGGATCTTCACGGCCGGCCTCGACTTTTTCTCCGAGGTCGCCAAATTCCGCGCCGCCCGCCGGCTGTGGGCCCGCATCATGAAGGAACGGTACGGCGCGACGGTGCCGAAGGCCATGATGCTCCGCGTCCATGTCCACACGGCCGGTTCCGTCCTGACAGCCCAGCAGCCCTTAAATAACGTGGCCCGCATTACTTGGCAGGCCATGTCCGCCGTTCTCGGCGGCATCCAGTCCATGGCCTGCTGCGCCTATGACGAAGCCCTGTCCCTGCCGACGGAAGAATCGGCTACCCTGGCCCTGCGCACCCAGCAGATGCTGGCATACGAAAGCGGTATCTCCAACACCATCGATCCCCTGGCCGGCTCCTATTATGTGGAATCCCTGACCGACCAGATTGAAAAAGAAGCCATGGAATACCTCGACAAGATTGACAAGATGGGCGGCGCCGTGGCGGCCATTGAACAAGGCTACATGCAGAAAGAAATGGCCCTCCACGCCTATGAGGACCAAAAGAACGTCGAAACCGGCCGCCGGACGGTCATCGGCGTCAACAAATACCAAGACGACAAGCCGGTCACGACGAACGAAGTCCTGAAAGCAGACCTGGGCGTTGGCGAACGGCAGATCGCCCGGACGAACAGCCTGAAAGAAAAGCGGGACAACGCGGCCGTCCGGGCCAGCCTGGACCGGTTGCGCGAAGCCTGCCAGGGTACGGACAATTTGATGCCGTATCTGATCGACGCCGTCAAAACCTATGCCACCCTCGGCGAAATCTGCGGCGTCATGCGGGAGATTTTCGGCGAATACCATCAGGACGGCTCCACCCTGTTCGAAGACGCGAATACAGCCGGGAAGGAGATAGCATAAGATGACATACACCAGAGAATTGGCTTCCTTTACGGCCATGTTGACGTATGACCGCTTGGCCCCGCACGCGCGGGAGATGGCCAAACGGTGTATGCTCGACTGGCTCGGCATCGCGATCCGCGGCTCCCTGGAGACCCCGTCACGGATTCTACGCCGCGTGTTGGGCCCTTCCGGCCGGTCGGAAGCGACCGTATTCGCCGCTGGCCTGCCCAAGGATACGGTGTACCAGGCCGCACTTTGGAACGGCGCCGCGTCGCACTCCCTGGATTTTGACGACCTGCACAATCCATCCATTATCCATCCAGCCTGCGTCGTCATCCCCGGCGTCTTTGCCATCGCCGAAAAAGAGCATGCGCCAGGAACGGACATGATTGCCGCGGTCTGTGCCGGCTACGAAGCCAGTGGACGCGTCGGCGAATCCGTTAACCCCGAATCTTATTATTTCTGGCATACAACCGGCACGGCTGGAACCTTCGGCGCCGCCGCGGCAGCGGCCAATCTGCTCCATCTCGATACGGACCGGACCATCCAATGTTACGGGTCCGCCGGGACCCAGGCTGCCGGACTCTGGGAATTTTTAAAGGATGGCGCCATGAGCAAGCCCCTGCATGCCGGAAAGAGCGCTTTCGCCGGCGTCCTGGCAGCCTATCTGGCACAGGACGGGTTTACGGCGGCGTCGCAGATCCTGGAAGGGGAAAAAGGATTTTGCCGCGCCATGTCGGCAACACCCCATCTGGAAAAGCTGACGGAAGGGCTTTCCCGTGGCCGTCTGAAAATCGATGATAATTCTTTCAAGCCTTACGCCTGCTGCAAGCACTCCCACGCCACCCTCTACGCCCTGCAGACCCTGCGGGACGAACAGGACCTGAAGCCGGAGCAGATCGAGCGAATCGAGGTCCGCGTCAATGAAATCACCAACTACCTGATCAACAACGGAAACCCGAAAACGCCCTATGGCTGCAAATTCAGCCTCCAGTACTGCTGTGCCGCCATGCTCGTCAACGGCGTGGTCGGCATCGAAGAGTTCACTGACAGGGCCATTGCCAACCCTGCGGTAAAAGCTCTCATGCGCCGTGTTTTCGTGGTCCCTAACGAAGAAGAGGAAGCCATCCATCAGGCCAACCCGTCGAAACTGGCCAGCACGGTCCTGGTCACCCTGACGGACGGAACTGTCCTGACCCGGCATGTGGACTTTCCAAAAGGAGACCCGGACAATCCCCTCTCTTGGGAAGAAGCGAAGAAAAAATTTCTCCACCTGGCCGTGCCTGTCCTGGGACAGGCGTCCAGCCATGCCCTCTTTCAGTTGATCCTGCATCTGGAAAAGGCCGACGACTTTGCCCTTGCCTTGGCGGAAGCAGACCTGTCTGTCCCACCGCCCGCAACGGGCCAAAGTATGATATAATAAAGGGACAGGCCGCGTACGGCGGCCCAGTATTCCAGAAATGAAGGTGTTTTCATGTCCGTTGCACGCGCCCGCGCGTACCTTGAGCGGCTCGGCCAGGCCGGCCGTATCATTACTTTCGAGACTTCCAGCGCCACGGTAGAACTGGCGGCCCAGGCAGCCGGGACCGAACCCTGCCGGATTGCCAAAACCCTGTCCTTTCAGACGAAGGAGGGACCGATCCTGATTGTCACCTCCGGAGACACGAAAATCGATAATGCCAAGTTCAAGCATCTTTTTGGCATCAAGGCGAAAATGTTGCCCTTTGAAGAGGTGGAACCGGCCATCGGCCATGCCGTCGGCGGCGTCTGCCCCTTTGGGGTCAACGAGGGAGTCCGGATTTATCTGGACGTCTCCCTGCGGCGCTTTTCGACCGTCTTTCCCGCCGCCGGAGAAGAAAACAACGCCATCGAACTGACGCCGGCGGAGCTGGAGCAGTATACGGACAACCTCGGCTGGATCGATGTCTGCAAGGGCTGGCAGCCGGCGGAGGCTTGACACGCCCCGCGCCGCACCAACGCAAAGGAGGTATGTGATGAAATTCTTCCCGACCACTGTAATCAAAATCGTTCAGGAAACCAGCGATTCCTACAGTTTCCTGCTGGAGATTCCCGCCGGATACACGTGGAAAGCCGGCCAGCACGCGGCCTGGCAGCTGCAGGGCTATCCTTTGGACCCGCAGGACCGGGATACGCGGATTTTTACGATTGCGTCGGCCCCGGAAGACGGATGCCTGATGTTCACGACGCGCATCGCCGAGCCCCACACGAGTTTCAAGGACACGCTCCTGCGCCGGCTGAAACCCGGTGATACGATGGGCGTGGCGGCGCCGCTCGGCTCCTTCGCCTTCCATCCCGGAGCCTATGACAAGGCCCTCCTCCTCGCCGGCGGCATCGGCATCACGCCCCTCCGCTCCCTGCTGCGGGCGTATGCGGAAGCACCGGCAGCCGGCTATGCCTTGACCCTCCTCTACTCCGACGACCGGGGCGAGTTCGCCTACAATGGATTCTGGGACGAGCTGAAGCAGACCGTTCCTGCCCTGGACATCCGCCTGCTTGCGGACAGGGACAAATTCATGGCCGATACGGACGCCTACGCCAAAGGACACGGGAACACGGCGGAATACCTCATTGCCGGCTCCCCCGGGATGAACCGGGCCTTTACGGAGCGCCTGACCGGGTTGGGCGTGTCCGCGGACCACATTGTGACCGATGTTTTCCACGGATACTGACCTACGACTGCTGGTCCGTCCTGTCCCCATGACGGCCGCCTCGCCATGCAGGGCGGCAGGAAAGGCAAAGGAGGGGACGCCGAACACAAGTCGCGGCGCGGAATACAAGGCCATAACAAACTAAAAAACGGCTTGCTCCTTCCCCATGGGAAGGGCAAGCCGTTTTCCTTTTCCCGTGACAGGTCAGCGGGAACGACGAGGATGATGTCCCGCGTGGGGGCCATCGTGCCGGTTCCTGTGGTATCCATCGTGGTCATAGGCGTATTTGACGACGTCGCCCGTGACGGCGTCCACATCGACCCTGTATCTCACCGCGTCCTTGTAAAATCCACATTCATATTCCGCGTTCCCCTGTTCCGTATCCAATTCCAGCTTATAGAACGTGACATCGGAAGCAGAGAATCCGAACTGGCGGGCCGCAATCTCCCGGGCGCGTTCCTGGTCGATCCGGTTCGAAGGATTCCCGTTCGTGTCGTGCCGGCCCCGGTTCAGCAGGCGTACGCTCTTTTCCCGGATGGCGCCGGTGGCGGCGTCGATTTCGTATTTATAGCCGTGCGTATCCGTATGGAACCGGATCTCGTAGACTTTCGCGCCCCCTTCCATATCGGATTCCGATCTTATATACGTGACAGCCGAAGCCGGTACGCCCGCTTCGGAAACCGCGTATTCCCGGGCCCCATCGATACTGACGGGCGCCGGGGCGGCACTCGCCATTCCCCCACCCAGACTCAGCAGCAGGGCCAGCGCGCAGGCTGCCCGCGCCAGGGATTTCTTCGTCGTGACAGTCATCTTGTTCGTTGCCATAGTTTTGTCCTCCTGTTCCTTCTTTCCGATTCCGGATGTTCTTTGGTACGTCTTCATCATGCCACAGGTTGATGAAAGGAACATTAAGATTCTGTCACGCCGCCTTCTTTTTTTTCTTTCCAAAACTGAACAGCGGCGCCAGGAGCATGACGACCGCCGCCACCAGGAAGAACAGGCACAGGGGCCGCGTCCAGAAGATGGACAGGCTGCCATCACTCATAATCAGGCTGCCGACAAAGTTCTGTTCCGCCATGGCCCCGAGGATAATCCCGATAATCAGGGAGCTCATGGAAAATTCCAGCTTATTGAGGAAATACCCCAGGATACCGCTGCCTACCATGACAAAGACGTCGCTCATGGAATTGTTATAGCTGTACGTGCCCACGAAAGTCATGACAAGGATCAGGGGCAGGAGAATAACCGTCGGGACCTGTGTCACTTTCGCGAAAAGTCGAATCAGGGAGTACCCCATGAGGCACATGGCCACGTTGGCAAAAAACAATCCCAGGAAAATGGCATACACGTACGGCGCCTTTTCTAGGAAAAGCATCGGGCCGGGCTGGATGCCCTGGACCATGAGAGCGCCCATCATGATTGCCGTAGCGCCGTCTCCGGGGATTCCCAGGGTCAAAACAGGGATGAAGGCGCCGCCACTGACGGCATTGTTGCCCGCTTCCGGCGCCGCCACTCCTTCCGGCTCACCCTGGCCGAAATTGTCCTTGTGCCGGCTCCAGCGTTTCGCCTGGTCGTAGGCGACGAAGCTCGCAATATCCCCGCCTGTCCCGGGAATGCAGCCAATAAAGGTACCGATGACGCTGCTCCGCAGGAGGGTGACAAACACGCGCCGGATGTCGGATAGCCGCGGCAAAGTCCGGTCGATGGCCATCTTCGTCGTCTGGTGGATATACTTCCAATTGTCTTCAATAGACTGGAGGACTTGGGCCAGGGCGAAGACGCCAATCAAAATCGGGATAAAACTGACGCCGCCCAGCAAGTAATTCGTCCCGAAGGTAAAACGAATCACGCCGCTCATGGCATCGATGCCGATCGTGGCCAGAAAGAGCCCCACGAGCCCGCCCATAACGCCTTTAATGACATTGCCGCTGGACACGCTCGTAATGATGGACAGGCCGAACACGGCCAGCGCGAAATATTCCGGTTTGCTGAATTGCAGGGCCACTTTCGCCAAAAGGGGCGCCATGATGACGAGGCACACCGTACTGAAGATCCCACCGAAGGTACTGGCCATAGTCGAAATGCCCAGGGCACGGCCCGGCTGGTGCCGTTTCGTCGCCAGGGGATAACCGTCCAGGGTCGTGGCCACGCTGGCCGGCGTCCCCGGTGTTTTCAACAGGATGGCACTGATACTGCCGCCGTAAATGGCACCGCAGTAGATGCCCAGCAGCATGAGGATGCCCGCAATACCCTTAAAGGCAAACGCCAGGGGCAGCAGCAGGGCCAACCCCATATTGACGCTGAGGCCGGGCATGGCCCCGAACATAATTCCGACCCAGACCCCGAAAACAAGGCAGGCCAGGCTGAAGGGCTCGGCGACCATGCCGAGCGCTGCAAGGATATCCGCCATTTCCAGACCGCCTCCTTATTCCAAAAATACCGACTGGGGAAACTGGGTGTTCAGCACCAGGCCGAAGACCACATAGACGAAGAGGATGACACCGACGGTCGTCCCGCCGATCCAACGCGGATCCCGGCACCGGAGCAGATACATCAGGGCCGGGATGAAGACCGCCAAGGCCGGAAAAAAGCCCAGCACCCCGATGGCCGCGCACAGCAGGACGAGAAGTCCCATGGCCTTGTAGACCGGTACGTTGGCCTCCGTCGCGAAGGCAACCTGCCGGGCTTTCAGGGCCTCCCGATGCCACAGGGAAAAGCAAAACAGGAACAGGGACACCGCCACAAGGGCGCCGCCCAGACAGAAAGGCCAAAACCCCGGACCCGGCCCGTGTTCCGTCATCGCCAGGGGAAATTCCAACGCGCCGTACGCCATGGCCCCACCCAGGACCAGGAAAACGGCGGACACGAAATAATTGCAGACAAGCATGGAAAACATGGGAAACACCTTCCAGAAAAAAACTTTTATACAAAAAATCAAGGTGGCTGGCGAGCCGGCCACCTTGATACTATATCATATTTACCGCTTCCCTGCCGAAAAATTATTTCTTCAGGAACTTCGCGTACATGGCGTCATCATCCGCCAGCATCTTGTCGGCGGCATCCCCGATAATCGCCGTCGGGTCGATGCCCTGTTTCTTGAAGTAATCTTTGAATTCCTTGCTGTTGCAGACCTTTTCCGCCGCTTTGCGCAGGACATCCAGTTTCTCCTTCGGCGTGCCCTTCGGCGCCACGAGGGCGGCCCAGGCGCGGATGGTCAGGGGATGTCCCAGTTCTTTGAAGGTCGGTACATTCGGATAGAGCTCGCTCCGCGTATCGGCCATGACAGCGAGGATTTTCAGCTTGCCGGCGTCAACCTGGCTCTTGAAGACGCTCGGATCGGCCAGGGTAGCCTCGATGTGCTTGCCGGCCAGGGCCGCGGCGATGTCAGCACTTCCCTTCGGATACGGCACGTGTTTGAACTGGACGCCGAATTCCTTTTCAAAGTTCAGCGCCGCGATGTGCCAGATGGCGCCCGTCCCGGAATTGCCCATCTGGATCTTGCCGGGGTTCGCCTTGGCGTAGGCGACAAATTCGTCCAGCGAATTGTAGGGGGCGTCCTTCGGAACGATGAGGGCCGCCGGCGCGGCGATTGGCGCGCAAATAGCGGCGTAATCCTTATTGGTTACCGATGCCTTGCCCTGATGGGGGAACATAGCCAGCTCGACCGTGACCATGCCGAGGGTATGTCCGTCCGGTTTGGCTTTCGCCAATTCGACCATTCCTGTAATCCCGCCGCCGTCGGGTTTATTGACCGGTACGAACTTGCTGCCGGGCAGTTCCTTCTGCAGGAACTGGATCAGGCCGCGGGCGCTCGTGTCCGTGCCGCCACCGGGAGCTTTCGGAATAAGGACCGTAATGTCCCCGTCCGCCGGGTAGGCCGCCTTCTTTTCCCCGCCGCCGCAGCCGGCAAGGGCGATGGTCAACAAGACCAACAGGCAAAGTGCAAAAAGTTTCTTCATGGAATCCGCATCCTTTCTTCCCATTCTGGCGCGGGAGCCCGCGCCAGTTCCGAACAACTTTACCGTCATTTTACCATATACCGCATGCCCTTTCCACCTATTTTTCAAGAAATTTCAGACATTATTAAAAAAACAGCGTACGCTAATACGCTGTTTTGGGGGCTGCCCACGCCCTGGACACGAACTCACCCGACGCGGAATTTACGCCGCGCCGCAATGTCCTTCCAGGTCAGGAAGCACAGGGCAATGGCTGTGCGATTGTAGGTATAGGAGCACCACAGGCCGCCGAAGGTGTAGGTCAGGCTGGGGTAGCTGTATTCGCCCTTCCCCGTCTGAACGCGGCAGAACACTTCCCATTCGCTGCCGTCCTCCCGTCCCAGGAACAAGGACAGCGGCGTACGGGCCCCCCAGTTGCCGCTAACGGGATTGCACGCCAGAAAAAGGCGGCCGCCGGGCGTACGGATCAAATCAAAGCCACTGTTGTTGTTGTACAGGGCCGTGGCGACAGGATCAGTCCAGGTCCGGCCATCGTCTTCCGAGATGCTGCTATACAAATATCCTTCCGTACTGCGCATATACATATGCAGGCGGCCGTTCATTTCCTGCCACAAGGCGGGCTGGATGACGCCCCGGCCGTTAAAGCTCTGGGGACTCAGAGGCGGCAGTTCCGACGGCAATCGCTCCTGCCCGGAGCCGCTCGTGGCCTCGGCGTTGCCCGTGAGCAGGTTGAGCCCCAGCAGGGGTCCCTTCGTCCAGGTCTGTCCGTCGTCGTCGCTAAAATCGCAGAAAGCCTGCCACTCGCCCCGCTCGACGCTGCCGCCAGCGCAAATGCGGCCCGAAACCAGCACGACGGGTTTCGTCCGAACGGGGCCGCGGCCGCCGCTCGTGTCGCCCAGCACGAGGGGCCGCGCCTTGCTCCAGAACAGCGTATCCATCCGGGCCGTCAGGACCTTCGTCTGCCAATCCGCAATCTTGTTGCCGGTCTTGTAATACAGGAACACGTGTTCCCGATACACAAGAAGGACCGGATTCCAGCAGGCCTCTTCCTCCCGGGTCAGGCAAACCGCCGGGGTCCAGCGGCATTGCAGACCCTGCTCCTCGTCTGCCGGCGCTTCCGGCACCGGCAGGGACTCCGACGCCGTATAGCCCACGGAAAACCAGATTTCCGTATCCGCCGCCCCTTCACGGCTCCCGCCGAACCAGGCGCAGAGCAGCCGTCCGTCAGGCAGCGCCGCCAGGCAGCTGCCATGAACCATTTTTCCTTCTTTCGCCTTGTAGATAAATTGCTTCCGCACCGTGCCCTCGCTTCCCTTCCGACCCTACCCGCTTCCCGCCGCCCGTCAGCCCCGGCTCCTGCCGCGCCGCTCCGTCGGCCGCGCGCTCAGTGATGCTCTTTCCAAAACCGTTCCATAAAGTCCGCCAGCGCCTGGCAGCCCTCCACCGGCATGGCATTGTAGATGGACGCCCGGATGCCGCCGACGCTGCGATGTCCTTTCAGCCCGCCGAGCTGGCAGATCTTCGCCTCGGTGACAAAGGCCGCTTCCAATTCTTCCGTCGGCAAGTTGAACGTCACGTTCATGAGGGAACGGCAGTCTTTGTCCGCCTTGCCCCGGTAGAAATCCGCGTGGGCATCGACGGCATCGTAGACGAGCCGCGCCTTGGCGCGGTTTACCTTTTCCCGCGCTTCCAGGCCGCCGTGCTCCTTCAGCCAGCGCACGACCTTGCCCACGATGTAGATTGCGAAGACCGGCGGGGTGTTGTACGTCGAGTCTTTCTTCATCAGGGTCTCATAGTTCAGCATGACGGGAATGTTCCCGCTGCGCCCTTCCAGAAATTGCTTCTTCGCCAGGACGAGGACCGCGCCGGCCGGACCGATGTTCTTCTGCACGCCGGCGTAAATCAGGGAAAACCGGTCCGTGGGAATGGGTCGGGACAGGATATCCGACGACAAATCCGCCACCAGGGGGATGTCCCCCGTCTCGGGATAGGCAAAGTACTCCGTACCTTCGATGGTATTGTTGCCCGTGATGTGCAAGTAGGCGCACCGTTCCGGCAGGACGATTTCCGCCGGCAGAGGAACGCGGTTGTAGCCGTGTTCCCGGGAAGAGTAGACAACAGCTGTCTCCCCGACCTTGCGCGCCTCTTCCAGGGCCTTGTCGGCAAAGCTTCCCGTCACGGCGTAGGCGCCGATCGTCCCCGGCGTCAGGAAATTGACAGGCACACAGCTGAACTGCAGCGTCCCGCCGCCGGCCATAAAGCAGATGCCGAAATCGTCCGACAGGTGCAGCAAATCACGGATATCCTGTTTCGCGTCGTCCAGGACCTGCTGAAACTCCTTGCTCCGGTGACTGATTTCCAGGATGGACATGCCGGTCCCCTGGAAATCAAGCAATTCCGCCTGCACTTCCCGCAGGACTTCCAGGGGCAGCGTGGCCGGACCGGCATTGAAATTGAAAATACGATTCGTCATCAAGACGTCCCCCCTCTTCTTTCTCAGATCAAATGCACGACGATGCCATCCCGCAATTTCGGTTCAAACCAAGTCGACTTGGGCGGCATAATCAAGCCCGCATCGGCCACTTCCATGACCTCCCCCATAGAGGTCGGATACAAAGAAAAAGCTACGGCCCAGATACCGCTGTCGACACGCTTCACCAACTCGCCCAGGCCGCGGATGCCGCCGACGAAATCGATACGGTTGTCGGTCCGGGGATCGCCGATCCGCAGGAGCGGCTCCAGCACGTTTTGCTGCAAGATGGACACATCCAGGGCGGCGATGCGGTCTGCCGCGTCGAAAGACCCCTCCCTGGCCCGGAGCAGATACCAGCTTCCGTCCAGATACATCCCGAAAGAATGGCGCGACGCGGGTTTGACCGGCCGGTCCTGGGGAAGGACATCGAAAGAGGCTTTCAAGGCCTGCAGGAACTCCTCCTTCGTGTGGCCCGCCAGATCCTTGACCAGCCGATTGTAGTCGATGATATGGAGCATACGGTCGGGGAAAAGGACGGCCTGGAAATATTCATACTCCGGCATTTCATCAATCATGTGGACGCCCGTGTCCGTGCGTTCCCGTTCTTCCGCCACGCGGGCCGCCCCGGCGCACCGGTGATGGCCGTCGGCGATGTAGAAGGCCGGCACCTCCGTAAAAAGACGTGTCAGTTCCCGCACTTCCAAGGGATTATCTACAACGTAGAGCGTATGGCTCACGTTGTCCTCGGCACAGAACTTGTAGACCGGCTCCCGTTCTCCCATAAGGCGCAAAATGTACGAATCGATTTCAGGCCGGCAGCGGTAGGTCAGGAACACGGGGCCGGTCTGGGCGCGCGTCGCCTCAATGTGGCGCACCCGGTCCTGTTCCTTCTCAGCACGCGTCAGTTCATGCCGTTTCACGATGCCCGCGCGATACTCCGCCACAGGGACACAGGCTGTCACCCCAATCTGGATGTGTCCGTCCATCATCTGACGGTAAATGTAGTAACACGATTTTTCGTCCTGTTTCATGCGGCCGGCGGCCACATAGGCCTGCAGGTTCTCCCGCGCCTTGTCGTACACGGCCTGGCTGTAAGGATCCGTTCCCGGTGCCAGGGTCGCCTCTGCCTTCGTCACCGTCAAAAAGCTCAACGGGTGCCGACCTATTTCCTGCCGCGCCTCTTCCGTGTCCATCACATCATACGGCAGGGAAGCAATTTCCGCCGCCAGTTCCGGTAACGGACGCAGGCCGTGGAACGGTTGAATGGTTGCCATGGGAAATTCCTCCTTCTATCCACTCGCGTTTCCCGTTGTCGCCAGCGTGGAAACGAAAACCATCATCAGATACTTTTCATTATAGGGGCCGGCGAGAAGTGCGTCAACAGAGCAGCCCGCGCTGCCCGGATGAAGCCTTGCGGGGATCCCTGGTCCGCCGCGTCCTTCCCAATCGCCGCTAGCCGCGGCTTTTTTTGAAACACCAGGCCGCGGCAGCCAAATACAGGAAGGACAGGAAGGCTGCCCCCAAGACCATGGGAAGGGTGAGCATAGGCCCGCCGAACAAGGTCAGAATGCCGCAGGCCGCCGGCGCGAGCAGGGCGTTGAACAGGCTCACGACCCAGGCCCCGCGCTGCGCCTCTGCCGCGCAACGTCGGCTGAGGCGCAGGAGCCGCGGCAAATGTCCCAAATCGTCGTCCAGGAGTACGATCTGCGCCGCCTGCCAGACCGCTTTGTCCCCACTGCCGAGGGCCAGGCCCGTATCGGCTGTCCCCAGGGCCGGGGCATCGTCGGCCCCGCGGCCTACGGCGGCCAGGATATCCCCGCCGGCCTGGAAGGCGCGGATCAGGGATGCCTTGTGTTCCGGCGCCAGTTCCGCCGCGACGCGGTCGGCACCGGACAATTTCCCCAGATACTGGCCCGCCCGCCGGTTTTCCCCGGTCAAGACGGCGGTCCGCACGCCCTCCTTCTTCAAGGCGTCCATGGCGGCAGGCACTTCGTCCCGCAACGTGTCGGAAAATCCGAGCACCGCATACAGACGGCGTCCTACCGTCAGGTACCACACGGTTTTCCCTTCCCGGAGCAGGCGGTCCGCATAGGCGTCTCCGTCCGAAGGCAGGACCAGAAAACGGGAAACGTATTCCTTCGTTCCCAGCCGGACCCGTTCGTGGAAACAAAGCGCTTCAAAGCCGCCGGAAGGAGGCATGTTTACTTCCGCGAGGGACGGCAGGCGGCATCCTTCCGCCGCTTCGCGGATGGCCTGCGCCTCGGGGGTGTCCGCTCCCTGTACCATGGCCGCCGCCAGGCCCAGCAGCCCTGTTTCCGGCGCCTGGTGGAACACGAACGTATCCGTCAATTGGACCCGGTCCCGCGTCATGGTTCCCGTCTCGGAAAAAGCGAACATGGTTGTCCGGCAGAAATCGCCCAGCACCGTGCCATCCCGCAGGAGTACCTGCTGCCGCGCCGTATGCCATGCCGCGACAAAGGCCGGCAGGGAGGTCGCCGGCATCAGTCCTGCCGGACAGGCCAAAATCAGAAGGGAGCCCACGATCTGCCAAAGGGGAAAGGTGTGGCGCCCCGTGAAAAAGAAGCTCAGGAAGGCGACAACCGACAGCAGGATGGCGCCGCTCAGAAGTACCAGCGCCGGCCGGTTGCGGAAAGACGGCAGGGATACCTTGCCCCACCGATCCAGGGCGTTGGCGCCGAGGCCCGCTGTCAGGCAGATTCCGCTGTACGGGAAAAACAGCGGCGGCAGGACATCGTACGGCACGCCCAAGGCCATCTGCACTGCCGTGTACAGGCCCATGCAAAAGGAAGCGGCCGCGCTGACCGTCAGGAGGACTTCCGGCGAGGGAATTTCCGCGCGGAAATCGTGCCAGGCAAACCCGTAAAATTCCCGGGCGGTCCAGGCAATGGGCAGGAAGAGCAACAGCTCCACCAGGCCCCAGGGATTGCAGCGGCCGGCCAAGACGGGCAGCCGGAACCAGGGAGCGACCAGGCCGTACTCCGCCAGGACGGGGAGCGTTTCCACCGTTAGGGCGACGACCAGCAGCGGCACCAGCCAGTGCCATGCCCGTCGGAAACGGCCCCACTCGCCGGCCACAGCGCGGCTTTGCTTCCGCTCCCGGCGGCGCGGCGCTTCCGCGGGTGTCCCGCCCGTTTTTTCCGTTTCGAATTCGGACATCGTAATCATCCATTTCTTTTCGTCATTGATGGGAAGGCAGCCTTCTTCCGGAAACCTGTCGTTCCCCTGGTTTCAGTTTACCAACGCCCCTTGGTCCTGTCAACGAAAGCGGTTATAATAGAAGGGAGAACCGGCGTGTTTTCAAAAACTGTTCACCGGAGGAGGGATTCCATGTCTATTCTTGGTGCGGTTACCGTACCTCATCCACCTATTCTCCTGCCCGCCATCGGCCAGGGGGAAGAGCGCGCCATCCAGGCCACCACGGAGGCCTGCGGGGAAGCCATGCGGTTCGTCGCGGACCTGCGGCCCGACGTCGTCGTCATCCTGTCCCCTCACAGTCTGCTCTATTCGAATTATTTTCATATCTCCCCCGGCAAGGGAGCCAAAGGATCCTTCGCCGCGTTCGGCGCCCCGCAGGTCCAGATGTCCTGCGTCTACGATACGGAATTCGCGGAACAACTCGGCGTCCTGGCGCGACAAGCGCAGGTCTCCGCCGGCCCCCTGGGAAACCGCATGCCGGAACTGGATCACGCCACCATGCTGCCCCTGCACTACCTGCAACCGTTGCTGCCCCACGTCAAGGTCGTACGCATCGGCCTGTCCGGCCTGTCCCTGAAAGAGCACTACCGCCTGGGCATGCTGCTGGCCGAAACAGCTTCGCGGCTTTCTCGCCGGGCTGTCGTTATCGCCAGCGGGGATTTGTCGCATAAATTGACGAAAGACGGCCCTTACGGCTTCGATTCAGCCGGTCCCGCCTACGATCGCCGCGTCATGGACATCCTAAGCCATGGCCGCTTCGACGAACTATTTGATTTTGACGAAGACTTCCTGTCCCGGGCCGCCGAATGCGGCCACCGGTCTTTTACCATCCTGGCCGGCGCCCTGGACGGCCTGGCCGTGGAGGCACGCCAACTTTCGTACGAAGGTCCCTTCGGGGTCGGGTACGGCGTCTGCGTGTTCCGCCCGACCGGGACAGATGCCTCGCGACATTATCTGTCGCGCTACGACGAAATCCGCACGGCGCGGCGCCAGGAACAGCGAGAGCGCGAGGATCGCTATGTCCGGCTAGCCCGGGCCGTCGTGGAACACTTCGTCCGCACGGGCAGCATGCCGCGCCTTCCCGAAGACCTGCCCGGGGACATGAAGGAGCGCCGGGCCGGCGTCTTCGTGTCCCTCCAGGAACACGGCTCCCTGCGGGGCTGCATCGGAACCATCGGCCCCATGTATGACAATATTGCCGAAGAAATCCGTCACAATGCGGTCGCCGCCTGCAGCCAAGACCCACGGTTCACCGCCGTGACGCCGCCGGAACTGCCGGACCTGGTCTACAGTGTGGACGTCCTCGGGCCCCTGGAGCCGATTCCGTCCCCCGCCGCCCTGGATGTCAAACGCTACGGCGTCGTGGTCACCAAGGGCAGCCGCACCGGCCTGCTCCTGCCGAACCTGGACGGTGTCGAGACGGTGGAACAACAAGTGTCCATCGCCCGGGAAAAAGCGGGGATCGCCGAAGAAGAAGACGGCGTCACCCTGGAACGCTTCGAAGTCGTGCGCCATTTTTGAGCGCGCCGTGCCTCCCGCCCCGCTCCCCAACCGCTGCAACCTGCCAAAAGAAGGTGATTTCATGCCCGTCTGTTCCCTCTGCCCCCACCACTGCCGCCTGGAAGATGGCGGTCCCCGCGGGTTCTGCCATGTCCGCCTCTACCGGGACGGCGCGTTCCAATGCGGCAATTACGGGGTTCTGACGGCGACGTCCCTGGACCCCATTGAAAAGAAGCCCCTGGCGCGCTTCCATCCGGGCCGGACCATCCTGTCCCTGGGCAGCTATGGCTGCAACCTGCGCTGCCCCTTTTGCCAGAATTTTCCCATTTCCCAGGCCGGGTCCGATACCTTCCGGCCCCTTGTCACCCCGCCCGGGGCAGTTGCCCGTGAGGCCCTGCGCCTGCGGGACCGCGGCAATCTGGGCGTGGCCTTCACCTACAACGAACCTTTGCTGTCGTGGGAATACATCCGCGACACGGGCGCCTTGATCCATGCCCAGGGGCAGTACAATGTCGTCGTCACGAACGGCTGTTTCGACGCGGCCCTGGCGCGGGAACTGGCCCCCATCGTGGACGCCTACAACATCGATTTGAAGGGCTTCACTCCCGACTGGTACGCCCGTCTCGGCGGAGACCTGACCACCGTCCAGGCTTTTATTGTGGAGGCCGCCCGCCATGCCCACGTGGAATTGACGACCCTCCTCATCCCCGGCGAAAACGATACGGAAGAAGAAATGGATGCCCTCGCGGCCTGGGTCGCCTCCTTATCGCCGGACATTCCCCTGCATGTGTCCAAGTTCTTTCCGCGCTGGAACATGGTCGACCGCGACGAGACGCCGACCGCCACCGTGTATCGCCTGGCCGGCGTGGCGCGCCGGCATCTGCGTTCCGTGTATACGGGGAATTGCTGAAGCGCGGGAGATTCCCTGGCCCCTCTTAGCGCACAAAAAGGACTGTCGGAACCTTCTGGTTCGGACAGTCCTTTCTTCTGCGTGGGAAGCGTTCCGCGCGTCCCCCTCCCCGCCTTGTGACCGGCTCATTTGAAGACAGTCTGGCGGAAAATGGACGCCACGCGCGTATTCCAGTTGAAAACGCCGTAACGATTGATGTTGAACAGGGTCTGTGGCCGATTGGGGACGACGCTGGAGATGAAGGCAAAATCATAATATTTTTTGGCTTCCTTCATGACCCTGTCATTGGCGAACCCGCAGGGATAGGCGATACAGTAGATCCTAATCCCGAGCAGTTTCTGCAATTCGTCCCGCGATGTCTTGAACTCATAGTCGAGCTGTTTGTCGCTCATCCCCGTCAGGGTTTCATGATTCACCGTATGGGACCCGATTTTGAATCCCGCTGCCGCCATTTCCTTCAGGTCGCTCACCGTCATGCGGTTTTTCGCGCCAATGGAATGGCTCACTACGAAAAAGGACGCCTTGGCGCGCTCTTCCTTCAGGATCGGGAACGCATAGGTGTAATTGTCCTTGTAGCCGTCGTCAAAGGCGATCAGCACGGGTTTCTTCGGCAGGGGTTTATGGTACTTCACATACTCCTCGATATCCTGCAGGTCGATGAAGTGGCAGCCCTGTTCGCGGAACTGGCGGATATGGCTGCGGAACTGGTCCGGCGGCACATTATAAATGTCCTTCGGCCGCGCCGGCGTCACTTCGTGGTAGCAAAGCGCCGTGATAGGAGGCACCTTCGGCGTTTCATTGCCGATAGGGGGCAAACAGATCCGGTCATCGAAATAGTCTGTTGCCAAGATGCTTCCGGACGCCACCAGCGCCACCAACAACAGGCACACGAGGAGATTGCGCTTTTTTGTAGACAAGACAACCAAGACTCTTTCCTGGAATATGTATTGGCACGGCAAAACGCGTTTCCGCAGGGCAGAAATGCCTTATTTGTATAGGGCGTCATGCCTTCCTGCCATAACAGTACCATAATTTGGGCCGGGATGCAAACCGGCCGCAGCCGGAAATTTTCCGTCTTCCCGCTTATTTTTTTCCCTGCTTTTCCAGCACCCAGCCGTTGCGGTAGGCGTAGAGAAGCAGTTCCAGTCCGTCGATCTGCTGCTGCAGGCGGCGGCCGTTGTCCGTATCGGCAATCATGATGCGCTTCGGCTCCAATTCGACCTGCGTCGTGATGGAATCGATATCGGCGTTGCTCGTCAATACATGCTCGATATCCTGGAAGGGATAGTGGGCCTTGATGCGCAGACCGTGGGAATTGAAAATCAGCGTGTATCCCGCGATGCCCGTGGATTTTTGGTAAGCCTTGCAGAAGCCGCCGTCGATGCAGATTTCCCGTCCTTCAGCCCGGACCGGCGTATCCCCCTGGGACACCTTGACCGGCGTGTGCCCATTGATAATGTGCGATTGGGGCGAATCCAGGCCGAATTCGTGAAGAACCCGGACGCAGATCTCCTTTTTCCGATGCAGGCGATAGTACGGGTCCTGCGGTTCGGGCCACGTCGTTTCGTCGTCGAGAAGGCTCCGTTCGAAGGTCTTGATGATGCGGCCTGTTACCGGCGAATCGGGATGGATCCAGAGATAGAAGAAAAAGTCCTGGTCCTCCTGGTTCCGCCGCGTGAACGCCTTGCGGGCCAGATGATCCACCCAGTCCATGTAGGCGCGCCCGCTCAGGGTCCTGCCCTGCAGCGTGACCGGCCGAAAATGGCCCTGCTCGTCCAGTGGCACGCCGCCATGGAACATGAGGTTGTTGTTCATGACGCGGTACAGCGAGCCGTGACTGAAGAAGAACCGCATGTGCTGCTGGAGGCGGTCGCTGTTGCGGAAGTCATGCCGCCATTCTTCGACAATTTCCCGCTCTTCCGGAGACAACGCGTACGGATCGTGAGGGTCAAACGTGGGAAAATCGGTCGTATTCAACGGATATGTCCCCGACGGAAGCCGGACCGTCCCGGCGACAGGATCGATTTTGTCGAACAGCAGCCGGTCATCCATGTTCCACTCGGGGTGGCGCAGGACAGCCTGCCCTTCCAATTTGAAGAGGATGACATTGATGGCCTTGACCAAAGGCTCCTTGCTTTCCCGGTAATTGTAGAACTTATCGGCGAACATGACAAAATTCCGCAGGGAGATACCGTACCCGTTCTCCAGGATCTCCCAGTTGTGATAGCGCACGTTATTGCGGATAACATTGACGATACAGGCCTCGCTGCCCGCCGCGGCGCCCATCCACAGGACGTCGTGGTTCCCCCACTCCAGGTCTAGGGAATGATGTTTCATCAGTTCGTCCATGATTTTATCCGCATGGGGCCCGCGATCGTAAATATCGCCGACAATGTGCAGATGATCCACGGCAAGGCGCTTGATCAGGTAGGACAGGGCGCCGACAAAAAGGCGGAAACTGCCCGTCTCCCAAATCGTGTCGAGAATGCGCGCGTGGTAGGCATACTGATTCTGGTCCTCGTCGGGCGTGGCATGCATCAATTCGTCAATGACGTACCGGAATTCTTCCGGCATGGCCTTCCGCACTTTGGACCGCGTATACTTGGACGACAGCATTCTCGCCAGCCGTACCAGGCGGCGCAGCGTCATTTTCCCCCATGTTTCCGACAAGGGCTTGTCGCGCTCCATAAAATCCATCTTTTCCTTCGGATAGTACAGGAGCGTCAGCAGGTCTTTCTGCTCCTGTTCCGTCAGGGTGTTGCCGAACAGCTGCTCCACCTTTTCCCGGATGACGCCGGAGCAGTTGTTCAGGATATGCAGGAACGCGTCGTACTCGCCGTGCAGGTCGCTCATAAAATGCTCCGTCCCTTTCGGCAGGTTCAGGATGGCCTGCAGGTTGATGATTTCCGTGAAAACAGCCGCCTGGTTGGGGAACTGGCGGGACAATACATCCAGATATTGCAGCTGTGCATCCGTAAGATTGCCTTGTTCCATGTGTTCTCGTGGCACACGCGGCGCCACTGCCTCCTTTCCTTATTTTCGTTCTTGTGTATGTTATTTGTAATTATTGTACATCAATTATCCTTCCATGGAAAGATGTAAAAGTCCGCCGCTTCGCAATTTTTAACCTTTCCTTCATCAAATTCTGCTATACTGGAGGCATAGACATAGAATCCCCTCGAGAAGAGATCCATCCATTCAGACAAGCTGAGGTTGCTACTATGAAAGTTTTGGTTGTGGAAGACGAAGAGACCCTGAATAAGGTCATCACCAAACGGTTAAAAAAGGAAAACTACAGTGTGGACAGCGCCTTTGACGGGCAGGAAGCCCTGGAGTTGTTCGCTGTGGCGCAATACGATGTGCTCGTCGTCGATGTCATGATGCCGAAGCTGGACGGATTCACTCTCGTCAAGCGCCTGCGTGCCAAGGGCGACACCACGCCGGTCCTCTTCCTAACGGCACGGGATTCCCTCGACGACAAGGTCACCGGACTGGATGCCGGCGGGGACGACTATCTCGTCAAACCCTTCGAGTTTCCGGAGCTGCTGGCGCGGTTGCGGGCCCTGCTGCGGCGCAACTACAAGGCAACGTCGAACACCATCGGCGTCGCCGACCTGACCATGGACACCTCGACGCGCCGCGTCTGCCGTGCCGGCCAGGACATCGAGCTGACCGCCAAGGAATATGCCATCCTGGAATGCCTGCTCCGCAGCGCCGGCAGCGTCCTTTCCCGCGGCCAGATCCAGGAACACGTATGGGACTTTTCCTACGAGGGAGCCTCCAATATGATCGACGTCTACATCAACAACCTGCGCCGCAAAATCGACAAAGGCCACGATGTAAAACTTATCCAGACGGTCCGCGGCATGGGCTACACCATCCGGGAAGACGACAGGAAGTCTGGAACCCCTCAGAAATAAAGATCGGGAGCGAAAAATGTGGAAACAATGGTTTCGTAACATCCCCATCGCCGTGCGGGTCACCGCCTGGTACACCATCCTGCTGTGCCTGCTCTTCCTGCTGCTCGGCGGCGCCATGGTGAAGATCAACGACACACTCCGTATCAGCCTCGTGCAGGACACAGTCCGCCACCAGCTAGGCAAAGCCGTCAAGGCCCCTGACCGGTTCGATCCCTTCGACGACGGCATCTATACCATCCTCTACGACAAGGAAGGCAACGTCATTCGCGGCCAGCTTCCCCAGGGAATGCCCGACGCCGGCCAGCTGCCCTTCCAGGGCGAGGGGCCGCGGGAATTCACGGCAAACGGAAGGACTTTCCATTATGAGGACCGGCCCGTGGAGCCCCGCTACCTGTCCCGGCGCATGGGCCCCGGCATGAAGGGCGGTATGGGAGGCATGGGGAGCATGGGGGGCATGGGTCCCGGCATGAAGGACGGCATGCATCATGATCTGTCCGACCTATCGGGCACCTCCAGTCCCTCCCATCCCGACGGTACGACCTACTGGATCCGCAGCGTCACCGTGGAAAGCGACTCCGCCAAACAGGCCGTCCTCCTGGTCCGCAGTTTCCTGATCCTGATGCCGTTCTTCATCCTTCTTGCCGCCGTCGGCGGATACCGGATCATCAAACGCGGCTTCCGGCCCGTGGAAATCATCAGCGCGACCGCGCGCCGTATCGGGGAAGAACAGGACTTGTCCCGTCGCATCGAACTGGCGCCGGGCAAGGACGAACTCCACCAGATGGCCCAAACCTTCAACACCATGCTCGACCGCCTCGAGGCATCCCTGGAACGGGAAAAGCGCTTCTCCTCCGATGTGTCCCACGAGCTGCGTACGCCCGTGGCGGCCATCATGGCGGAAAGCGAGTATGCCGGCGCTTACGTGGAAAGCGTGGACGAAGCGAAGGAAAGCTTCCGCGCGATCCACAGCCAGGGCAAACGCATGGCCCTCCTGATCCAGCAACTGCTGGAACTGGCCCGGTTGGAAAAACCGGACGCCGTACAGAAAGAACTCCTCGACTGGGCGCGTGTCACAACCGATTCCCTGCAGGACTACCGGCTCCTGTTCCGCCAAAAGGGCATCTCATTGACCACGGGGATACCGGCCGGACCGGCGCCGGTCCGGGGCAATGCCATCCTGCTCCAGCGCGCCCTGGGGAACCTGCTCGACAACGCCTTGAAATTCGCCCGCTCCACCGTCACGCTGACCCTGGAAGACCAGGGCGCCACGTACCGTCTGTCCGTCCGGGACGATGGCCTCGGCATGCGGCCAGAAGAGATGGCCCGTGTCTGGGACCGTTTTTATCAGGCCGATGCGTCGCGCAGCCACCGCACCCACCAGGGCCTGGGGCTGGGGCTTTCCTTCACGGCGCTCGTCCTCTCCCTCCACGGCGGCAAATACAGGGTCATGTCCACCCCCGGCCAGGGCAGCACGTTTCTTCTGGAACTGCCCAAGGCCGAAACCGCGGCAACCACATAATCCCCGACTACGGACAGGGAGCAGCCCCGCCCGCGATGGATCAGGGACAAAGGCCATGCCCTACGGCGTGGCCTTTGGTCTGTCCGGAGCAAAAAAATTCCCGCCACACACCCCTCTTAATTTTCGTTTCATCTTCATCCCCTATGATACAAGTAAAGCAAAGAAATCCGCCGGGAATCCCGGCCTCGACCCCAATTTTCACAAGGAGGAAAAAATCATGGAGGAACGTAAGGATTGGACGAACGAAACGGAAGAAACGAAGGATACGGATGCTGAAGGGATGCAGGATACCGCGGGCGGCGCCAACGAAACGACGGCCTCGGCCCAGAATACTGGAGCAGGCGCCACTACGGAAGAACCGCGCAAATGGTATCAGCGCCTCGGCTCTCCCCGCCGCTGGAAACAGGCCGGCGCAGTCCTCGTCCTGCTGGCCATCCTGGGCGTCGGCGGCCATGCCTACACGTACTACCGTCACGACGTGGCCCGTGCCGAGGCCATGGAGGCACGCAGCAAGATCCTGACCAGCCTCGTTGCCAAGGAAAACATCCAGCTTGTCACGCCGGAACAGGCACGACAGAGCGTGGCGGAAGCCCTGGGTACGGATGCCGGCTCCCTGCAGGTCCAATCGGTCCTGTTGGAAACAACGAACCGCTACGACGGTCCCTGGCAACAAAAGGGCCGTCCGGCGGGACAGAAAGAGTGGCAAAAGTTCCACCATGACCGCGACGGCCGGCGAGGCTCGTGGAACCAGCGCTCCCTTCAGGGCGGTCGGGGAGCCTGCTGGAATGGCGACGCCCCCCAGGGCGGCCAGGGGGCCTGCTGGAACGGCGACGCTCCCCAAGGCGGCCAGGGGGCCTGCTGGAACGGCGACGCTCCCCAAGGCGTCCAGGGGTTCCGCGGGAACGGCTATCCCGCCGGTGATCTGTCCAACAGCCCCTTGTTTTATAAGGTACGTGCCACCCACGACGGCGCAGAGACCGAATTCCTCCTGGACGCAAGGAGCGGCAAAGTCCTGCGCGTAGGCGTAGCTCCCGAACGGAGCCTGTGGGACAGGGTTTTCTGCCCCGTCCTGTGGCCTTCCCACCGGTGGGCAAGATAACCGGGGTAACACCACAAATACCGACGGCCTGCGCTGTCTTTCGACAACGCAGGCCGCCGTTTTTATGTCCCGAAGTGGAGTCTAGAAGGTGAAGTTGTACGTAACCGTCCAGTTGAAGGGCAGGTCATAGTATTCGTAGGTGCTGACCGGTTCGTCCCGATTGAGAATATTGTTCAGATTCAGCAGCACATACTGGTTGTCCGTCGGGCTGTATTTGAGCGCCGCATTCAAAAGAACACGGTTTTTCAAGTCGTGATCCGGTCCTAGTTTGCTTGCCGATGCCCCATTATACCGATAGGAGCTTGGTTCCCGGTCGCCCAGGAAAAGCAGGCTCAGGTCCGTGCGGAACTTATGCAGCGTGTAACCAGCGCTGGCATTCAACTGGACGCGAGCCGATTCCTGGCTCCAGACGCCCGTTTCCTCATCTTGGGATTTCGGATTCTGGTACGTAGCACTCAAGGTATAATCCCAACGGTCGCCTAAATTCTTCTGGTATTCCAACTCGACGCCCGTATTCTGGAACTTGCCCAGATTGACCTGAATCTTGTTTTGGGGATCCGGCAGCCAATCAAAATATTTCCACTGGAATTTGTTCTTATAATCCATGTAGAAGACAGACAGTTTCGCTGACGATGTGTCCGTCAGGCGCTTCAGCCCCGTTTCATACGTCCAGCCTGATTCCGGTTTGATTCCATTTTTACGGATGATATCCCCGCTCGTTCCTCCGGAAGAGGTATGGGAGTTGATTGCCGGCATTTCAAACGCGCGGCCGACATTCACATACCATGACGTCTTGTCGTCCACTTTGTACAAGGACTGGAACTGTGGCAACAACACGTTATGGTCTTCGCCTTCGAACTCCGTATGGCCGATGTGTTCGCCCCGGAAACCCAGGATCGTGCTGAAGCGGTCGTTATACGCTTTGCGGTACGATGCGTACACACCGAAACTATTCCGGATGTTGTCCGCCGTGTTGGCGTACTTCTGGTCGTACTTTTCGTGCTTGCCCGTGACGCCCGCAATCAGGCTGTCCCGATCTCCCGTGCCGAAAGTCCATTCCTTCTGCGTATCGAAATACAGGTTGGATACCGTGTAGTTGCTGGAATCGGCGCTGCGTTTCACCACGTTAGACGTAATCGACCGGCCGTCCACTTTTTTACTGTTGTAAGACAGAATGGTCTTAATCCGGTGTGGTTTGTCCGTATAAACGAGGCTGGCCGTGTGTTTCGTGTCCTCGTAGTCATACTGCGTCCCCTTGACCTTTCCGGTCTTGAGATCCCGCTGTCCGAACATCGGATCCAATTTGACATAGTTCCAGTTCAGCTGCAAGTCCGGCGACAACGCCAGGCTCGTAAAAAAGTTCGAACGCTGGTACTTTCCATTGACACGGTACGTTCCGGCCGAAGGACGGTCCATTTGAGCGTGGTCGAACTCATCCAGGTAATCCCGGTTATACGAAAAGAGGAATCCGTCGCCCTGGGTCGTGACCGTATAGGCCTTGCGATAGTTGCCGCCAGTAGCACGAATCGTCGTACGGGTTTTTCCGGTTCCTTTTTTCGTGATAATGTTGATGACGCCACCCAAGGCTTCCGGACCGTACAGGACGGAGTTGGCGCCTTTGACGACTTCGATGCGGTCGATGGCGTCCAGGGGGATTGAATTGACCGAGGCATAGTTATTGACATTGACCGGTGCGCCGTTGACCATGACCAACGCACCCTTGTCAAAGCCGCGCAGCATGACACGACTGTACGAACTGCCTACGTCGTCGCCGCCGGGACCATAGGAATAGTCCGTGACACCGGCCACGCGGCGCAGGGCTTCCATGACCGTCGAATCGCCGTGTTTTTCAAAGTCATCGTGCCGCACAACCGTAACAGAAGCCGGCGTTTCCAGCTCTTTCGTTTCCCTGCGCTGTGCCGTAATGACCAAAGGATCCAAGAGATATTCCTGCGGTTCCGCCGCATAGGCCCGAACTCCCTGCAGCAGGAGCCCACTTACCGCAAGGGCCCCTAGCAGGCAACAGGACTGTCCAACTTTTTTCATCACGATTCCCTCCTTCAAAGCTGACAGTGCCAGTATAGGGGATATAGCAAGTATATTGTCAATATATCCTTATTGAAATTATTTATTATTTGCTTTAATATAATTCATAAGGACATCGCTGTCCATCGGCACCAAGACCGGGCTTGACGGACACGCCGCAAAGTCCTGACAGAGGAATGGAGGAAAACTGTGATGACAACGAATAATCCGTGCCTGCCGGAACGGGACCTGCCCCCCATACGGATGCTGGTCCTGACCCTAACGGGACGCTGCAACTTCGCCTGCCGGTATTGTTACGCCGCTTCCATCGCGGCAGAAGATATGGACGAAGAGACGGCGGTGGCTGCCGTCCGGCTTGCCGGCCGCGGCGGCAGCCGTTTCCTGCTCCAGTTTTCCGGTGGGGAACCGCTTCTGCGCTACCGCCTGATTCAGAAACTGATCCGCCTCATCGAAGAAAGTCACTACGACGCCCAGTTGCAGCTCCAAACCAACGGAGCCCTGCTAACACCGGAAATCGGCCGCTATCTCTATGAGCACCGTGTCGCGCTCGGCTTGTCCTGTGATGGCCGTCCGGCCCTGATGGACCGCATGCGCGTCGCCAAGGACGGTTCTTCTTCGTCGCACCTGGTGGCCGTTGCCGCGCGAAATCTGGCCAAACAGGATATTGGCGCGGGCCTAACCTGTGTTGTGACAGCCGACTCTGTCGAAGAGCTGCCAGGCATAGCGGATATAGCCCATTTCTATGGGAATGTGCGCCAGGTTGGCTTCGACATCTTACGCGAACAAGGCCGCGGGACTGCCATGCAGGCCCCGACAGCAGAAGCCATGACGCAAGCCCTGGAAAAAACCTACGCCCGCATGAAAGATCTGGAAAAACTGACAGGCCGCAAGATCCATTTTACACAAGAGAACCGGGTACATCGCCTGGCGCAGACGGGACAATATGACTTTCCCCAGTGTTACGCCATGCGCGGGGAAGCGGCTTTCGTCGATGTCCGCGGAGACATTTACGCCTGTTCCTCCCTCGTGGGGTGGCCCCAGTACCGCCTTGGCAATGTGCGGACCGGCCGGGATCCGGAGAAAGTACGGACTGTTGGGCAGCAAATCCGCGACGCCATGGAACCCTGCCGCCGCTGCTCTTATTTTTCCCTTTGCGGAGGCGGCTGCTTTTCCCGGTGGCTCCGCAAAGACCGCGTCGTCCGCCAATCTGCCGCAGAGTGTGCCCTGAAACAGTTCTTTATCCGAAAATACAAAGAAAATCATCCAAGATAGCGACGGGAATAAAATGAAACCGCCTGGCGGCCCTCTCTCCCCGAGAAGATACTGTCAAGGCGGTTCCCTATCTTTTGTCACGGTTCCAGGAACCGCTTCCCCTATGGCGTTGTCCTTCTGTCAATCACATCCATCGCTCCCCGCTTTTTCGTACAGAATCGTCGGCGGGTGCTGGCCATCCTTCCTGCCCTCTTCCCCTTTCCTGTAGTAGCGTTCCAGGACATCCGGCGTAGCCTCCACGACCCGGGCAATCATGGCGTTGGGCAGGATAAAGGAGAGTTCCGCGTAGAACTCGTCTTCCACCGTATCGTACAGGCGTCCGGCAGAATACGTCCCTTGGGCTTTCGTATGCCAGGTGTTGGCCACGTACCCCACCTTGCCGAACAACGGAATTTCCGCGTAAACGGCCTCGCTGTCGACTGGATTCTTCGGTTCTTTCACGCAGCGCAGAATATCCTTCGGATAAAAAACGGGATGGTCATAATGTTTCATGCCGGTCAGGGTAATGTATTTTTCCATGGGAACGCTCCTCTCTGCCATTGCTTTATGTTTCCATTATAAAAAACAAGGGTGACATAAAATGTCACCAGCCACAACGAAGGAAATTTTTTTCGCACTAGTGCAGCCCTTCTGTTTCGTAGCAGATGTTACAATTTTAACAAAGCCGGGAATTGGAATCTATGCTATACTGAGGAAGATAAGAAGAAGGAGGAATCCCTATGAAGAAAATCGCCATCATCCGCTGCCTCGATGTCAGCATGCGCTGCGCCGCCATGGGGTGTCTGCGGGCCTTTAACGAAAAGGACAAACATTTTTCCCAGTATGGGGAAGAGCCCCTGCAGTTGATGAGTGTCATGACCTGCAACGGCTGCGGCCATACCCTCGAAGAAGATCCGGGGTTGAAAAAGAAACTGGACCGGATCGTGGAAAAGAAGGTAGATGTCGTCCATTTCAGCCACTGCACCAGTAAGAAACGCAAAGACAACCCGGAGGAACGGTACACCTGCCCGTGGATCGCCAAAATGGCCGACTACCTGGAAGGGCACGGCGTCCGTGTCGTACACGGCACCCACTAAAATTGCAAAAAACAAAAACTACCCGCACGTGACACGAACCGTGTCGTGCGGGTAGTTTTTTGCGTGGGATCAGATTGGTCAGCCTTTGTGAGGACAATGGCCCGACCCTTCCCCAGCCATGATCTTTTTGAAAATGGCATGAGCTTCTTCGGAAGACTTGCCATTCTTCAGCGCATGCTGCATATGGATCATCGCCGCGCGATATTTGGCGTGGGCTTCATCCTTCGGAATCGAATCGATATCAGAGGGATCGAATGCCATGACTTTCTTGAAAATCGCATGGATTTCCTCCGTGGACTTGCCAGCCTTCTTCGCCGCTTCCACATGGCGCATGGCGCTTTCGTAGCGGCGCTTGCCGTGAGGATCCGTCGGAATCTGGAATTCCGGATGTCTGCTTGTACAAGTCATTAAAAACACCTCCTTGTTCCCTGGAAGTCATTGTAAACCATATAGCAGGCATATGGTCAAGCCCATAAAAAAAATCCGGAACCGAAGTTCCGGATTTTCGCGTGGCAACTGGATACGACACCAATCAGCGTTTGCTGAACTGGGAAGCCTTGCGGGCCTTTTTCAAGCCGTATTTGCGACGTTCTTTTTCGCGCGGGTCGCGGGTCATGAGGCCAGCCTTCTTCAGGACCGGACGGAATTCTTCGTCCACCTTGACGAGGGCACGGCTGATGCCGTGACGGATTGCGCCGGCCTGACCGGTATAACCGCCGCCCGTTACGTTTACGAACACGTCGTAAGCCGATTCCGTACCCGTGAGGGCAAGGGGCTGACGAATGATGAGTTTTAAAGTGTCGAGATCGCAATACTCATCGATGCTTCTGTCATTGATGGTGATTACGCCCGTACCGCCGGGAATAAGTCTTACTCTCGCAATCGCGCTCTTTCTTCTTCCCGTTCCCCAAAACTGAACTTTCTTTTTAACTGATGCTTTTGCCATAATAACTTATTTCCTCCGATTATCTCTCAATGTTGAGCGTTTTGGGTTGCTGAGCCTGATGATTATGCTCCGCTCCCTTATATACGCGGAGTTTGGTAAGCATTTGTCTGCCGAGGCTGTTTTTGGGAAGCATGCCCTTAACCGCTTCGTAAACGGCAAGGTCGGACTTCTCCGCCATCATTCTCGAATAGGGAACCTGCTTCAATCCGCCGATATAACCCGTGTGATAAGTGTAGAACTTCTGTTCGAGTTTCTTTCCCGTAAGAACAACCTTATCGCAATTAACTATGATAACGAAATCGCCGCAGTCAACGTTCGGAGTGAACGTGGGCTTGTTTTTTCCGCGAAGAACGGACGCAACCTGAGAAGCAAGTCTTCCAAGCGATACGCCTTCCGCGTCGACGATATACCATTCTCTTTCTACCGTCTGGCTTTTTGCCATATAACTTTTCATCTGAAAATCTCCAAATTTTATTTTTTATACAGGAAAAAAGCATTTCGGAGGGGCTAGTTCTTCCATGGTGATTTCCTTAGCCGCCGCGTTTCCCGTGTTTCACCCGATTTTGTCGGATTTTATCAGGAATAGCGACGTCCCGCCGCGCAAGGCATAATTATCCCTCGCACGATTACGCCATAATATTTTATGTTATTTGAATTTATTTGTCAAGCGTTTTACGCGTGATATACAAAAATTTTTACGGTTTTCAGCCGATAAAAATCTGCAGTATTACTTAGCGAAAAATCAGCCGTCGCGCTGCCCGAAAAATCAACCGTCACGTCGCATTGAAAATCAGCCGTCGTATTCCACCGATTTAAGAGTAAGTCCTTGGGCGGGCATCGTTTTCCCCGCAAGGCTTCTCTCGCCCTTTTCAAGGATCTCGTCAACGTCCATAGCGTTGATTTTGCCCTCGCCCGCGGCGACGAGCGTTCCCGCCATAATTCTCACCATATTGTAAAGGAAACCGTTGCCGGTCACCGAAAAAACGATTTCGTCGCCACGCGCCGTAACTTCCGCGCGGTAAATCGTTCTCACCGTGGTTTCCACCGAGGAATTAGCCGCAAGAAAACATCTGAAATCGTGTTCGCCGACGAAACGCGCCGCAACCGAATTCATTGCTTCGACGTTAACCGGATAACATATCTGCGCGGCGTAACGCGATTTGAGCGGACGCGGAAAGGGAGAAACGTAGATATGATATTCGTAAGTCTTTTTCTTTGCGGAAAAACGCGCGTTGAAACTATCGTCCGCGCGCTCGCTCCTAACGATTTTTACGTCGGCTGGCAGCACGGCGTTGAGCGCGTTTGAAAATTTATCGGCAGGCACGGCGGAGTTCGTGTCGAAATGAGCGACCTGCCCGAGAGCATGCACGCCCGCGTCGGTGCGTCCGGCGCTTTGTATGACTATTCTGCTGCCCGTCAGAGTTTTAAGCGCTCTTTCCAGCTCTCCTTGTATGCTGGGCGCGTTTTTCTGAAGCTGCCAGCCTCCGTAATTGGTTCCGTCATATGAGACTATGATTTTTATACGCATGGGTTTTATATCCTCCTGAGGGCCGG
>ENA-ORNY01000038-ORNY01000038.1-human-gut-metagenome-genome-assembly--contig:-NODE-38-length-103885-cov-27.760204_pt1 | contig 103885 bp, 89 predicted proteins | sample MGYA00242122_ERZ509036 | MGnify/ENA primary metagenome ERZ509036 (study PRJEB26280, sample SAMEA2338696) | human gut metagenome | biome: human gut; feature: human-associated habitat; material: faeces... | reverse complement strand
TCAAACTGCCACCCCCTTGTCAACGCCTTTTTTAAAGTTTTTTGAATATTTTTATAGTTTAGTAAAAAACTAACGCTAAGTACAACATAAAATAACCTACCTTGGAGGAATATGTATGTTAGCAAAAAGAAAGTATCAGCCGTTGGTTTGTTATTTATTATCTGCCGTTATGATATTCAGTTTAATGGCAGCATCCATAACAGCCTCATCCTTATCTAAGTATGGCTCCACCGGCAGTGAGGTAACAGCTGTTCAAAAAAGGCTTTCGGAGCTTGGCTATTATAGTGGCAATATAGATGGAATTTTTGGCTCAGACACCAAAACGGCGGTTATTAAATTTCAAAAGGATAATAAATTAACTGCTGACGGTATAGTAGGTGAAAAAACTCTGAAATTGTTAAAGATTAATAACAATAATAATACTAACAGTAAATTCACTGAATCTGAAATAAGCCTTTTGTCACGAATTATTTCTGCTGAATCTCGTGGGGAGCCTTACGAGGGGCAGGTAGCTGTAGGTGCTGTTATATTAAACAGAATTGATCATCCGTCGTTTCCTAACACACTGGCAGGTGTAATATACCAGCCGTCCGCCTTTAGCTGCGTAAATGACGGTCAAATTAATGAACAAGTGTACGAATCTGCAAAAAAGGCGGCTAAAGACGCCATAAATGGCTGGGACCCAAGCGGTGGTGCTATATATTATTATAATCCGGCTAAAACAACAAATAAATGGATCTTCTCAAGACCTGTAATTTGTACTATTGGTAATCACAAATTTTGTTCATAAAAATATAGTATGTTTATTATGCAATTTGCTTAATTTTTCTTTTACTCTTGTTTTTATAGTGTCGAGTATATTATAATATACTTGACACTATAGTGAGGAGAGATATATTATGAACAATCAACAAGAAATGAGTGTTGGTGAGCAGTTTGTAAGACTGCAAAACATTGCTTACATTAAACAATTTTTACGAAAAGGCTCAATAAAGCTGCTGATGGCGGCGTCTTTGTTGTGTACCTTTATTACGGGCTTTTTTGAATTTTCTTTTATTGGTATTATAAAGGATATTCTTGACGCTGTAAATTTAAGCGTCGGCGGTACAATTAGTAATATCGATGAGGCTATTAATATAATTACGACATTTGGTACTATTTTTATCGGAGTTTCGGTTGTTATCGGTCTTATTTTTCCTGTTACATTGCTTTTCATTATTATAGGAGCCCACAACGAAAACCCAAACTCTACACCAAGCGGTGCAATACAATTCTTACATATTTTGTCAATTATACAATTTGTATTTGCTGTTATTACAAACAGCATTGGTTTGATTTCGACTATTATATCATTCATTTCAAGTATTGCTAACAACGGTTTTAATGTATCGTTAATCGCAACATTAATTTCAACGATAGTATCTTCTTTTGTTACCTGTCTGTTTTATTATTATCAGACAAAGTTTTTGGGTTCTATTCACAAAGGTGCTACAGGCAAGGTGCTTGTCAGCGAGGGTGCAAACGGTTATGGAGTGTTCTCTGTACTATTTTCAATTGCAAACATATTAGCTTTTGTTTTTGTTTTAATTCTTTTATTCCTATTAATTTCTGTTTCATCATCTTCAACTGAGCTAACACCTGATTTTGTTATTAGCTTACAGCAAAACGGTGTTTTAGGCTCCGCAATATTTACATTGGTATTGTATGCAGTTATAGTTTTATTAACCGCAGTTCAGTCAATATCACAAGCGGCCATTGCCTTTTCTTTTAAGAACTCTATTGTTGAGGCAGTACAGGCTTCATTTAGTTTGCCTAATGGTCCTTATAACCGTTCAAATGCTACAGGAAACAGTCCATTCAGAACATATGGCGGAAACAACTCATACAGCAACTATAACTATTCCAGCTCCGGTACTTCCAGTCAGAAAAAAGCATCAAACAGCATTCCTGACCAAAACGTTGCTAAACAGCAAGTAACAAATGATATTTCCGGTCAAAATATAATGCAGCCTCAAGCTGACAACAATATTTATGAGCAGGATGTTACCGACAATACTGTAAATATGTACACACAGGAATCGGATGAAGCTGCTCAAACCGACAGCAATGAAGCTATATACAAATAATTTATACTATTGTTAATTAACAGCAAACAGCCTGGCAAAAAAGCTGTTTGCTGTGTTTTTATTTTTATTTTGGAGGTGTAGTAAGTGAATCAGCAATTTGATTTACAAAATATTACGGACGCTGTTTTAAAAGCAGTAAAAAGTACAGGTCAAGAGGAAAATGTTTCAGCAGAAAACATTGCAAAACAGGTTGCAGAAATTTTAAAGAACAATAATACTAAAATTAATACTTTTGATAGCTTTGACACTGACAGCCTAAATAATGAGAAAAAATTTGTTGAAGAAGAACCTAAGCCGCTTAGCGGCAGCTTTACTTTGGAGGAACCGCCTAAGACTGTTGAGGAGGTTGACACAAGGGATATTGATGTTCCTCTTAACGGCAGCTTTGGCATTAATAGAAGAGCTGTTGATATAGATATAAACAGCACTGTTGCTGACAATAAGGATAATGTACAAGGCGATACCGATGAAATATCGGAAAAAAGCTCTGATGAAGTTATTAACAATAAGGCTTATGATGTTGATAATGTTACAGAAAAATCTACAGCAAATGAACAGAACAGCGTTGCTGTTGATGAGACTGTTGAAAGCAAGCCTGTAGATATAGAGACAAGCGAAAACAGCCCTGTAGAGAAGCATAAGCCGCTTAGCGGCAGCTTTACTTTGGAAGAACCGCCTAAGACTGTTGTGGAGGTTGACACAAGGGATATTGATGTTCCTCTTAACGGCAGCTTTGGCATTAAGATAAAAGATATTAATAAAATTGAGAAGCCAACTTCAAAAACAGAAGAGTCTACTACATCATTTAGTGATAATGTTAAAATTGATGCTGATGACAATAAAATTTTGGAAGCAGCCAAGAAAATTATCATTGATTACATAGCTACAGAGGAATTTGCTAATAAGCTAAAGGAAATTCTAAAATAAGACAATTTAATTTAGAAGGTCATTTTCAAAAAGTCCGTTGCCAAAAGCAACGGACTTTTGTTTTAATAAAACCGCCTAAAATAAGATAATAGCTGCAATGTTTGATTATTTTTGCTCGTTTTTATAAATACAAGGGTGAAAGAAATCATTATACATAAAAACAGCACCGGTTTGGATTTCCGGTGCTGTTTCACATTTTAAATTAAAAGTTATTATAATTTATTCTGTTTTATTTGTATCTACTCTGCCGTACAAAGAGAAATTGCCACCCTCATTTTTAGGTGCTCTCTCTGTCTTTGGTGCCGAGCCCTCGGCAGACTTATTGTAATTATTATTATAGCTTCTGTTTCTGCTGTAGCTATTGTTATAATTTCTTCTGCCGTTATTATTTCTGTTGTTATTATAATTATTATTATAGTTGTTTCTGCGATACGGTCTCTTATATTCAGGATCAAGTCCAATTACTACGTGACGGTTTGTAACCTCACCCTCTGACCAAGAAATAGCACCGTTTACCTTTTGAACAGATGTATGAATAATTCTTCTTTCATAAGGGTTCATAGGCTCAAGAGAAACATTTTTACCTGTTTTCAATACCTTAAATGCAAGCTTTCTTCCAAGAATTTCAAGAGTTTTTTCTCTCTTTTCTCTATAGTTGCCTGTATTAATTGTTATTCTAAAGTAAGAATTTCCGGTATGATTTGCTACCAAGCCGGCTAGATACTGCAAAGCGTCAAGAGTTTCTCCTCGTCTTCCTATTACAGCACCAACCTGATCGCCTGACAATGTAAGCTCGGCAGACTCATCTTCTTCCTTCATATCAACTGTAATTTTAGATAATCCCATAGCTGCCAAAACATTTTCAACATACTTCTTTGCCTCTTTAGCAGGTGAATAATCAGCCGGCAACGGCTTTTTAACCTCTTCTGTTTTAACGCTGCTTACAGGCTCGCTTGCAACATCAGCATTTGTATTTGCTTCTACAGCCTTTTGTGGCTTTAAATCTTCACCGTTTGCGATAGCGTCGTCAGACACCTCGCATATTGCCTTTACTTTAGCAGGACTTCCGCCAAATATACCAAACTTCTTTTTTTCTGCTCTTTTTAAAATCTCAAAAGTTACTCCGTCTTCACTGCTTAAGCCAAGCTGATTTAGTGCGTCAGCCTTTGCAAGCTCCTCTGTTTCTCCTATACCAATTGCTTCTCTTGTCATTTTTTACACCTCTAGTTTTACTTTTACTTTTTCTTCTTTTTGTTACTGTTATTATTGTTTTCGTTAATTCTCTTACGAGGATTATAAGAATACGCTACATTTGCTTCCTGTAATTTTAAAAGCTCTACTCTTTGTGCTTCTTGCTTTGCCATCATATGATTTGCACTGTAGAAATTTTGTAATACTAATGTTTGTACAAAGCTTACTACTGTTGAAATAATCCAGTAAAAACCAACCGCAGCCGGTACCGAATAAGCAATATATGCACTAAATGCAGGCAGTGCAAGCAGCATAACTACCATACAACCCTGCTGTTGCTTAAGTGTACCCTGGATTTTCATTGTAACTACCTGGCTTAAAACCGATGTTACAAAACAAAGTGCAGGAATCAGCCACAAAATTGAAAATCCGTCGCTTGGCTTTCCCAAAAGATTTATGCCCAAAAAATTGAAGCTGTTGCCGTAATTTGCTATAGCGGTAATATCTGCCGTACTAAAGAACTGGCTTAAAAAAGCTTCGCCGTTTGCCTGTGTAGCAATATTTACAATTTCAAGCTGACCGTATATTGTAGTAAACTGATTGCCTATACCCGGCATTACAGTCAGGTTATTTAATGCACTTGTTACGACCGAAGTATCCATATGCATTGTATTAATAAGAGGACTTACTACTGCATAATAAACGCCCATAAGAATAAGCAAAGGTACAAACATAGATACACAGCCCATATTCTGCATACCCTCTTTATCATACAGCTTTTGCATTTCTTCATTAATTTTTTTCTGGTCGCCGGCGTATTTTTTCTTTATCTCCTGCTGCTTCTGCGACATTGCAGCATTTTTAGCCATTGACTTTTGCTGGTGTATAGACATAGGGAACAACACCAGCTTTACAACTATTGTAAAGCAAATAATTGCCAGACCGTAGTTATTAAATATAGAATAGAAGAACCACAATACATAGCCAAATAAACTGCCTATGGCGTCAAATATAAACATTTCAATTTTCGCTTCCTCTCATATTATGATAGCCACACAGAATATGCAGCATTATTTTTTGCTTTTCTTTTGAGGAACAGGGTCATACCCACCTTTAGAAAAGGGATTACATCTCAATATTCTCCACAAAGTCATAAAACCGCCCTTAAATGCTCCAAATCTTTCTATAGCCTCCAGCCCATACTGTGAGCAGGTAGGTGTAAATTTACAGCTTGGCGGTGTTTTAGGTGAAATATATTTTCTGTAAAACTTAATCAGCCAAATTAGCGGACGCTTCATTTAATAACACCCGCTTTTTTCAGCTGTTCTTTCATACAACGCATAACATCGGTACTTTTTACATACGGCGTGCGTCCTCTGGCTACAAAAACAAAATCGTAACCCATATTTTCAAATTTGGGATACAGCTCTCTGTAAGCCGCCATAACCACACGCCTTGCTCTGTTACGCTGTACTGCTTTGCCTATTTTTTTACTTGTTGTAATACCTACTCTTGGCTTGTTGTATCTTTGTTTCAATACATATGTGACCAGAACAGGAGAAACATAGGATTTTCCCTTAGAATAAATCTTGCGAAAATCTCTATTTTCTTTTATGGTAGTTAATGTCATAATAAATTCATTCCTATAAAAACAGCAAAGCATTGTCATTGTTCTAAACATAAAAACAAAGACCACCTTTCAGTGGCCTTAATTTTTAGTAAGACAACCTTTTTCTACCCTTAGCTCTTCTGCGAGCAAGCACTTTTCGTCCATTTCTGTCAGACATTCTCTTTCTGAAGCCATGCTCCTTTTTTCTGTGTAGCTTCTTAGGCTGATATGTTCTAAGCATCGAAAATCCTCCTTTCGGATATTAACCTTGCAATTTAGCATTATATCTTAAATTTCTTAGTTCGTCAATAATAATTTTCTAAATTTTTTTCACATTTAAAAATATATTTTTTTGTAAAAAAACTTACAATTACTATATGTTGTGTATAAGCATAAATATCTTACATAATACTGTATAAATTATCTATTATTTCTTACAGCTCTCCCTTTTGAACAAAAATAAAAAATATTTGAAAATTGTCGTAAAATATGATACAATAAATCAGATACATTGTAAGAAAGAAATTATAAAAAGAGGTGGAACTTTTGGATACGTTCAATGAGGCGTGGGATGTTATTTGTGACTACCTTAAAAACAAAAGAGAGAATAACAAAAAGGTAATATCGGATGTAGCTTATAATGCTTGGATAAAAAAAATTAAGCCCGTATCTATAGACTTTAATACAAAGCGTATTGTTCTTTCTGTACCTAATAACTTTAATAAAACAGTTATAGAAAACAGCTACCTGGGTATTTTAAAGATAACATCAGAAGAAGTGTTTGGAGATGAATTTAACTTTGTAATCGAAATCGACAACGATGAAGGAACTCACCCTGTCGAAGAAAGCACAGCCTCTAGTAAAGAAGACTCAAATAAAAGCAACAGGTACGGTGACGAATACACCTTTGATACCTTTGTTGTAGGTAAATCTAATGAGCTTGCATACAAGGCCTCATTAGCGGTAGCAAAGGATCCGGCAGGACTTGAGGTACAAAACCCTCTATTCATATACGGTAACTCAGGCTTAGGTAAAACACACCTATTATACGCTATAAAAAATGTAATTTCAAAGAATTATCCTGAAAAAAAGATAATTTATGTTAAAGGCGAAAATTTTGCCAACGAGCTTATAGAATCATTAAGTAGAAAAACCACCGACAGGTTTCGTGACAAATACAGAACCATTGATGTGCTTTTGGTGGACGATATTCAGTTTATAGCCGGCAAAGAGGCGACTCAGGAGGAATTTTTCCATACCTTTAATACTCTTTATGAAGCCAGAAAACAAATTGTATTTACCTCAGACGTACTGCCAAAGGAAATGAAAACTTTGGAGAACAGACTTCGCTCAAGGTTTGAATCGGGACTGCTGGTTGATGTACAGCCGCCGGATATAGAAACAAGAATTACAATTATAAATAAAAAAGCAGAGCAGCTGAACATTGAAATACCTTACAACATAAGTGAGCTGTTGGCAACAAAAATAAAAAGCAACATAAGAAAGCTGGAGGGAGCAGTAAAGAAGCTTCACGCCAAGAATTTGCTCAATCACGAAAAAATTAGCATAAAGATGGCCCATGAGGTTATTGCGGAGCTTCAAAGCGAAGATGTGCCGGCGGAAATTTCTCTAGACAGTATTATAGAAGAGGTTGCACGAACCTTTAATGTAACGGTAGATGAAATAAAATCGTCAAACAGGCGGGCCACACTGTCAAAGGCAAGGCAGATAGCAATTTACCTGGTAAAGGATATTACAGATATGTCAATGGAGCAGATAGGTATGGCATTTAACGGAAGACACCATTCTACCATAGTGTATACCTGCCAGCAGGTTGAAAAAAACATTGAAACAGATCCAAAGGTAAAGGAAATTATACAGGATATAAGAAAAAATTTGCAAAACGGTTAATTAAAGCTTTCAACATAATTTTGCACATATTATTAACACAATTAAACATTGATGTTAAATTGTGGAAGAGTGTTAAAAGTTATTAAATTTTATTAACCAAAAATAAACAGCCCTTTTATAATAACTTTTTAAGTATAAATCGGGGCTAAAGGGGTAAACTAACAAATTAACACCCCCTACTACTACTACTAAAATTAAATATATTAAACTATCTATAAAAGGGATTGATAAAGCAATGAAATTTTCATGCAGTCAAAAAGATTTCTCATCTGCTGTAACTAATGTTCAAAGAGCTGTTTCGGCCAAAACAAGCACGCCTGCTTTAGAGGGTATTCTAATAAAAGCAAGCGACAGCTGCGTTGAGCTTTGCGGTTATGATTTGGAAATAGGCATTACGACCTTTATAAGCTGCAATGTTGCCAAGAAAGGTGAAATTGTAGTAAGTGCCAAGCTTTTAGGCGATATAGTAAGGCGGCTGCCGGAAAATACCGTAGACATTGAAACAGATGACAAAATGATAATCTACATAAAAAGCGGTCAAGCACAGTACCAGCTGGTAGGAATTTCCTCAGAGGAGTACCCTGAGCTGCCAAAGGTAGAAAAAATGGACGAAATTAAAATTAAAAGCGGCTTGCTAAAGAATATGATAAAGCAAACTATTTTTGCTATATCAGATAATTTTTCAAAGCCTATTTATACCGGATCGCTTTTTGATATAGAAAACAATATTCTAAAGATAATTTCGGTGGACGGCTACAGAATGGCTATTCGTCAAGAGGCAATAGAGTGTGGTACAACCAATAAATTTGTTATACCGGGCAAAACCTTAAGCGAAATTCTAAAGCTTACCTGCGACGATGAAAATAATATCGAAATTATTATAGGTCAGCGTCACGCTATATTCAAAATAGAAAATTACTCGATTATTTCAAGATTAATCGAGGGTAATTTTATCGACTACAAAACTACCATACCGCCTGAAAATAAAACAGAAATAATAATTAATACAAGAGGACTTATAGCTGCGGTAGAAAGAATGTCGCTGCTTACCTCTGAAAAAATACAAAGTCCTATACGGTGTATGGTAGAGGATACTCAGGTAAAGCTGTTTTGTTCAACATCTATTGGCAGAGCAAACGACGCTATATCGGCAGATGTAAAAGGCGAAAATGTAGAAATAGGGCTTAACAGCAAATATTTGCTTGACGCACTCAAAAATTCCGAAACAGACGAAATTAAATTACAATTAAACGGTTCGTTAACGCCTATGAAGATTATACCGGTTCAGGGCGACGCATTTTTATATTTGGTTGTTCCAATGAGGTTTAAACAATGAAAGAAGTAAAAAGAGTTTTTATAGACACAGATTTTATTAAGCTTGATAACCTGCTGAAGCTTGGAGGCATTGTGCAAACAGGCGGACAGGCAAAGGTAATGATTCAAAACGGTGAGGTTACATTAAACGGCTACACCTGTGAAATGAGAAATAAAAAAATAAAAAACGGTGATAAGGTAGAAACACCTAATCATATCATTGAGGTATATTATAAGTGATTATAAAAGAGCTGAAATTTAAAAATTTCAGAAATTTGCAGGATAATCACATAAAACCCGGCGAAAAAATGAATGTAATTGTTGGAGACAACGGTCAAGGCAAAACCAATCTTCTTGAGTGCATTTGGATGTTTAACGGTGTAAAATCCTTTAGAGGCTCAAAAGACCGTGAGCTGGTGCGTTTTAACGAAAAATTTTCCAAAATAGAGGTAGATTTTTTTAGTGAAGAACGGCTTCAAAGTGCAAGGCTGGAGTTTGTAAACGGCCGCAGAGAGGCTTATTTAAACGATGTAAAAAAGCCTGCTCCATCGCATTTAATGGGAAAAATAACATCAATAGTTTTTTCGCCCGAGCATTTGTCACTTGTAAAGGGCGGGCCAAGCGTAAGAAGAAAATTTATAGACAGTGCCATTTGCCAGGTTAAGCCCAAATATTCGGCTTATTTAGTCAGATATAATAAAATTCTTAATCAAAGAAATGCACTGCTAAAGGATATATCCTACTATTCAGAGCTTGCCGATACCCTGGAAATTTGGGACAAGGAGCTTGCCTTGACCGGCAGTGTAATTATAAGTGAAAGATTAAAATATATATCTGAGCTTTCTGCTGTTGCCGGTGAGTATCATAGGGGAATTTCAGAAAGCAAGGAAGCACTGCAGCTTGCCTATACGGGCAAATATAGCGGCAGTGAGGATACATCGTGTATTTATGATGAATTTTGTAATACACTTGATAAGTCCAGAAATGAGGATATTTCATTAAAATATACTACAAAAGGCCCGCATAGACATGATGTAGATATAATAATTAATAACAGAAGTGCCAAAATGTATGCTTCTCAGGGGCAGCAAAGGTCTGCCGTGCTTTCCTTAAAGCTTGCTGAGGCGACATTAGTTGACCAAATAACAGGCAGAAAGCCTGTTATACTGTTAGACGATGTTTTAAGTGAGCTTGACAAGGAAAGACAGAGCTTTCTTTTAAATAAAATAAAAGGCAGGCAGGTATTTATAACCTGCTGTGACTGTTCTACAGAAAATCTTTTTGAATCCGGTAAGGTATTTTTAGTAAATAACGGACAAATATCAGAAAAAAGCATATAAAAAAGCTATATAAGGGATAGAATTATGTATTTACATTTAGGCAATAATACTGTGGTAAACAGCAATGAGATTATAGGTATATTTGATATGGATAATACTACTGTGTCTAAGCATACCAGAAAATACCTTGCACAAAGAACAAAAAACGGAGAGGTAGTTAATGTTTCTTTAGAGCTTCCAAAATCTTTTGTGGTGTGCAGCAGTAATAATAAAAAAACGGTATATATCAGCCAGCTGTCACCAAAGACATTGCTGAAGAGAAAAAATTTTTTAAAGTATTTGTAACTTTACAGAAGGGACTGGCTATAAATTATGAAAACAAGATGCCCGTATTGCGGAAAAAAGCTTGGCTATTTTCAAGCCTTTATTGAGAAAAAAAGAGGAGAGCATACCTGCAGTCATTGTGGAAGAAACTCTACGATATTTTTTTCTACAACATACAAGGTACTAATTGTTTTGGCAATATTGCTGGCAGTTGCTTTAGTTATAATTTCAATTAATCCATATTTTATATTTGGCTTATGGGGAATGCTGTGGGTAGCTGTACCGTTTATTATTTTGTACATAATTACGCCTTTTTTTCTTAAGCTGGTTCCTATAAAGAAAAAATCAGTGGTTGATGTTGAGAAGATTGAAGCAGAATCGGAGCTTGAAGGCTACTCCACCAGGGCTATTGATAAGCTTGACGAAAAGAGCTATAAAAAAGGAAGCAGCTCAATAGATACCCAAAGCGAAAATGATGATTTTTTGGATATATCTGAGTTAAAGCTGTGATTTAGGAAGTGTAAATTTGAAATTTTTAAAGCTGCCTGTCTGTCCGCACTGCAACGCAGTTTATAGATACAACGAAGTAAAAAATATGACTATGTATAAGCACATTGAATGCAGAAACTGCAAAAAGGTGTTTACTGTATACAAGGCAAAGGGACGGGCAATATTTTTATCAATAGATATTACTGTATTTATCCTATTAAATATTTTACTTTTTCATTTTTGCAATTTTAATTTAATAGGATTACTACTATTTACATTAATATTTTTTGGATTATCATTGTTAATTTTACCTTTTACTGTTCGATTTAAAAAATATACCGAAGCAACGAAAAATAGTAAAACTAATAATATAAAAAATAAAGTTGGGAAATAAATTCGAGAGAAAAATTAAAACGGAGGGTTTTTAATTGGATAATCTTGATATTACAAAGGTTGAAAATGAATATGGTGCCAATGAAATACAGGTACTGGAGGGCTTGGAGGCTGTCAGAAAAAGACCGGGTATGTACATTGGTTCTACAGGTCCTGCCGGACTTCACCATCTTGTTTATGAAATTGTAGATAACTCAATAGACGAGGCACTTGCAGGCTACTGCACTAAAATTGATGTAGAAATTTTGCCTGAGAATATAATAAGAGTTAAAGACAACGGCAGAGGTATTCCTGTAGGCATAAATGAAAAAATGGGCATACCTGCAGTTACTGTTGTATTTACCATACTGCACGCAGGCGGTAAGTTTGGCGGCGGCGGATATAAGGTATCCGGCGGACTGCACGGCGTAGGTGCGTCTGTTGTAAATGCACTTTCAGAGTGGCTTGAGGTTACCATATGCGACGGTGAAAAGGTATATAAGCAAAGATATGAGCGTGGAAACATAGTATCTGACCTACAGGTAGTTGGAGAAAGCACAGAAAAAGGCACAGAGGTAATTTTTAAGGCTGATTCTGAAATATTTAAAGAAACTACAGTTTATGAGTTTGATATTCTGGAAAGAAGACTTCGTGAGCAGGCATTCCTTAATGCGGGAGTAAATATTGAGCTTAAGGACTTGCGTGACAGTGAAAATATTCTTAATGAAAACTTTAAGTATGACGGAGGTATTGTCAGCTTTGTAGAGTACATTCATAAAAAGCGTGAGTTAGATGTAATACACCCTGATATTATGTATTTTACTGCTACCGCACCCGACGATTCATCGTCTGTAGAGGTTGCTATGCAGTATAATGAAAGCTATAACGAAATAATGCTTTCATTTGCAAACAACATTCATACAGTAGACGGAGGAACGGCAGAAGACGGCTTTAAGCGTGGCTTAACCAGAGTTATGAATGATTATGCCAGAAAGTTTAATATATTAAAGGACAACGATAAAAATCTGACAGGCGAGGACTTGCGTGAAGGTCTTACAGTTGTAATAAGCGTAAAGCTGAAAGAGGCGCAGTTTGAAGGACAAACAAAAACTAAGCTTGGCAATACCGAAATAAGAACAATGGTAGAAAAGCTTATGAACGATAAGCTGAAGGTCTATCTTGAAGAAAATCCAAGCTCCGCAAAGCTTATATTTGAAAAAGCGCTTGCAGCATCAAGAGCAAGAGAGGCCGCAAGAAAGGCAAAAGATCTTGTAAGAAGAAAATCAGCTATGGAGAATGCCTCTCTGCCGGGTAAGCTTGCCGACTGTCAGTCAAGAGATGCAAACGAAACAGAAATATATATAGTAGAGGGTGACTCTGCGGGCGGTTCTGCAAAGGGCGGTCGTGACAGAAGGTATCAGGCTATTCTTCCTTTGTGGGGCAAAATGCTTAATGTAGAAAAGGCAAGACTTGATCGTGTATACGGAAATGACAAGCTTATGCCTGTTATTACTGCTTTGGGTACCGGTATAGGCGAGGATTTTGACATTGAAAAGCTAAGATACGGCAAGGTTATAATTATGGCTGATGCCGATGTTGACGGATCTCATATCAGAACACTTTTGCTTACATTTTTCTTTAGATTTATGCGTCCTTTAGTTGAGCAGGGACATGTTTATATAGCACAGCCGCCTCTTTACAGAATTACCAAGAATAAGGAACACAGGTATGCTTATTCTGATGAAGAAAGAGACGCTATACTACAGCAAATTGAAGGAAAATCTGACATACAGCGTTATAAAGGTCTTGGTGAAATGGACTCAGAGCAGCTGTGGGAAACTACTATGAACCCTGAAACCAGAATTATGCTTAGGGTAGACCTGGCTGATGCCGAGGCGGCAGATGAAATTTTTACGATTCTTATGGGCGACAAGGTTGAGCCAAGAAGAGAATTTATTGAGAAAAACGCTAAGTATGTACAAAATCTTGATATTTAACAGGTGAATGGTATTGGATAGTAATTTTGAAAGCGTAAATAGCACTGATAATATAAAAGAAATTCTTGATGAGGTGCATTATTCAGAAAATATTAACGAGTGCCGAAAAAAAGAGATTCTTATATATGAAAACGAGTATATAATAAGTAAAAATGAAGCGTATGAGGGACTTAAAAATTCCGGAATGATTAAAACCGCCGGCACAAGAATTGTAATATACACTGTTATTTTACTGCTTGCCATAGCAGGTTTTATAGCTGCATATGTTATAAGAAATAATATTAATGATTTAATATTTTCCTTTATTTCTTTGGCAGTACTTGTAATTATATGGCTTATTCCTCATTTTTCTTTAGATAAGCTTGCAAAAGTGAATGCAAACGGAAATGTTATTAAATTTAAAGTATATGACAGAAGTCTGCAAATTTTCTGCAACAATAACAGCTGGTATATTCCTCTTGATAATTCAAACAGAATGAAGCTGTGTAAAAATGTAATTATTATAAAAAGAATTAAGGATAATCAATTATTTGTAATACCTCTACGGGCTATTGAGGACGATAAAACAGAAGCTGTTTTAGAGGTTTTAAAAAAGGGTACACTGACATTGGGAAATAATTAAATATATATGTTAATGTGCATTTTATAATATAAAATAAGGTGATATTTTGACAACAAAAACATTTATTACAGCAAGATACGGCGAAACAGATATGATGGGCATTGTGCATCATTCTGTATATGCACTTTACTACGAGCAGGCCAGAGTGGATTTTATTGGCAGCTTTGGTGTAAGCTATTTGCAGTTGGAAAAGGATGGTTTAATGCTGCCGCTGATAAGCTTAGGCTGCAGTTATAAAAAGCCGCTGCATTTTGCAGATGAATTTGTAGTAGAGACCTCAGTTGAAAATATTAAGCCTGCAAAAATAAGATTTAAGTATGAGGTTTATAACAGCAGTAACGAGCTTGTGAATGTTGGATTTACAGAGCATGGTTTTGTAGACAGCAGTACATTTAGACCTATTAATGCAAAAAAGTTATTTCCTGATATATATAATATGCTTAGTGAAAGTATAGAAAGCTAGTTTTTGAATAAAATTTGAAAGACACTTAATTTATAAAAAGAGGGTGCAATCCTGTGGAAAATAAAGAAATAAGTAATACCGGAAAAATAATTGATGTTGATCTGCGTAAAGAAATGCAAACTTCATTTATGGCGTATTCAATGTCTGTTATTGTTTCAAGAGCATTACCGGATGTTCGTGACGGCTTGAAGCCTGTACATAGAAGAATATTATATACTATGAACGAAAATAATCTTACACCGGAGAAGCCTTACAGAAAATGTGCTGATACTGTAGGTTCTGTGTTAGGTAGGTATCATCCACACGGTGACGCCTCTGTATATGATGCTCTTGTAAGACTTGCACAGGATTTTTCAATGAGATATCCTCTTGTAGACGGCCATGGTAACTTTGGTTCGGTAGACGGCGACCCGCCTGCTGCTTACAGATATACAGAGTCAAAAATGACGAAAATGTCTGTTGAAATGCTTACGGATATAGACAAAGAAACAGTTGACTTTACCCCTAACTTTGATGACAGACTTATGGAGCCTACTGTTTTGCCTTCTCGTTTCCCTAATTTATTGGTAAACGGCTCAAGCGGTATTGCCGTAGGTATGGCTACAAATATTCCTCCTCATAACCTTGGCGAGGTTATAGACGCAATGTGCTATCTTATTGATAACCCTGACGCAGAGCTTCCACAGCTTATGGAGTATATTCAGGGCCCTGACTTTCCTACAAGCGCATTAATAATGGGTAGGTCAGGTATTAGGGCTGCATATGCGACAGGCAGAGGAAAAATTATAGTTCGTGCTAAGGCTGAAATTGCAGAGGGTAAAAACGGCAGATATAAAATTATAGTTACCGAGCTGCCGTATCAGGTAAACAAAGCACGCCTTGTTGAAAGCATTGCAGAGCTTTGCAAGGACAAGCGTATTGACGGTATAACTAATATTGAAGACCATTCAGACAGAAATGGTATGCATATTGAGATAGATATAAGACGAGATGTTTCTCCGCAAATTGTGCTTAACAAGCTGTATTCACTGTCACAAATGCAGGTTACATTTGGTGTAATTATGCTTGCTATTGTAAACGGTGAACCCAAAATACTTACTCTAAAGCAAATTTTGCAGCATTATATTGACTTTCAGGTTGATGTAATTCGCAGAAGAACAATATTTGACCTAAAAAAAGCCGAAGAAAGAGCACATATTTTAGAGGGCTTAAAGATTGCACTCGACTTTATTGATGAGGTTATTGCAATTATAAGAAGCTCAAAAGACCAGTCAACAGCTAAAAAGAGATTGTCTGAAAGATTTGGGCTTGACGATATACAAACACAAGCCATTGTACAAATGCGTCTTGGACAGCTGACAGGCCTGGAAAGAAATAAAATTGAGGCTGAATTACAGCAGCTGGTCGAGAAAATTAAGGACTACAAAGATATTATAGAAAGCCACCTGCGTCAGCTGGAAATTGTTAAAACCGAGGCTATGGAAATAAGAAGAAAATTTGCTGACCCAAGAAGAACAGAGATATTGTCTGTTAGCGGTGAGGTGGATATTGAAGACCTTATTCCGCAGGAGGAATGCGTGCTTACTATGACACGCTTTGGCTATGTTAAAAGACTGTCGGTAGACACCTACCATACACAAAAGCGTGGCGGCAAAGGTGTGTCCGGTATGAGCAGACGAGAAGAAGATGTAGCGTCTGATATGTTTGTTATTAACAGTCACGACTATGTTTTATTCTTTACAAATTTTGGCAGAGTATACAGACTAAAATGTTACGAAATTCCGGAGGGCAGCCGAACCTCTAAGGGTATGAATATTGCAAATTTGCTGCCTATTGCACCGGAGGAAAAGGTTACATCTGTAATTAAGGTACCAAAGTTTGACGATGAAAAGTATCTTATTATGGTTACTAAGCAGGGACTTGTTAAGAGAATTAAGCTAAGTGCATATAACACCAACAGAAAGGGTGGTGTGGTTGCACTGGAGCTTAACGAGGGTGACGAGCTTGCTTGGGTAAGAATGACCGACGGCAGCAGTCAGGTAGTAGTTGCAACAAGGCTTGGTAAGGCTATTCGTTTTGATGAAAACGATGTTCGTCCAATGGGAAGAACCGCAAGGGGCGTAAAGGCTCTTACTTTGCTGGGTGATGACTATGTAATCGGTATGACAACCGTAAACGAAGACGATATGATACTTACAGTATCAGAAGCAGGATATGGCAGACTGTCTAATGTAAGCGACTACAGACTGCAGTCCAGAGGCGGTAAGGGTATTATTAACTATCATACAGAGAAATACGGCAATGTTGCCGCTATAAGTGCTGTTGATGTTGATAATGACGATATTATTATTATTTCCTCTGACGGTGTTATTATAAGAATTGAAGCAAGCTCTATCAGAATTTGCTCAAGACCTAGTAAGGGTGTAACCGTAATGAGAGTAAATGACGAAAATAAGGTTGTTACTCTTGCTGTTGCTCCTCACGAGGAAGAAGAGGTTGACCAGCCTGTTGAAAATACAGAGGATAATTTATCGGAAGAAATTCCGGAGGATACTTCTGCTGACGACACTCAGGAATAATTATAGTATTTTATGTTTGTGGGCGACCAATGGTCGCCCGTAGCTTTATTTTGAATAAAATTAATAATATTTAATATTAATGTATTATATAATATAAAATTAGGTGAAAAAATATGAATAACAGTACAATAACAGCTATTTCTACCGCTAATGGGCCGGGTGGTATTGGTGTTATAAGAATATCCGGAGATGATGCTTTTACCATAGGTGACAAAATATTTAAGGGTGTAAACGGTAAAAAAATTACTGATATGCAGGGATATACTGCCGCATATGGGTTTGTATATGACGGTGATGAAAAGCTTGACGAGGTAGTTGTAACTGTTTTTAAAGCACCACACAGCTATACAGGCGAAAATGTTCTTGAAATATCATGTCACGGCGGTATGTATATAACAAAGCAGGTACTGCGTGCAGTAATTAACAGCGGTGCTGTTGCAGCACAGGCAGGTGAATTTACCCAAAGAGCATTTTTAAACGGCAAAATGGATTTGGCAGAGGCAGAGGCTGTTATGGATATTATCTCTGCAAAGGGCAAAACTCAGGCCAGAGCTGCCCTTGCTTGCCGTGAGGGTAAAATAAGCAGGGAAATATTTAAAGTGAACGATATATTGGTAGGCTGTGCCGCACACTTGTCTGCATGGGCCGACTACCCCGAGGAGGATATTCCGGAGGTTGAAAGCAGTACTTTAAGCAAAGATTTAAACAATGCAAAGAAAATTGTTGAAAACTTGCTAAAAAATTATGATGCAGGTATGGTGCTTAAAAATGGTGTAGATACCATAATAGTAGGCAAACCAAATGTCGGAAAGTCTACCCTTATGAATCAGCTGACAGGCTACGAAAAATCTATAGTAACCGACATTCCAGGTACTACAAGAGATATTATAGAAGAAACTGTTGTTCTTGGTGATATTACCTTAAATTTATCCGATACTGCGGGGCTTCGTGATACTGACAATATAGTAGAGCAAATAGGAGTTGACCGTGCAAGGAAAAAGCTTGAAACCGGAGGACTTATACTGGCTGTGTTTGATGCTACCGATGAATTAAATGATGAAGATGTTAATTTGTTGAAAACTATAAGCTCTTTACCTTCTGTAGCAATAATTAATAAAACAGACCAAACCTCTGTTATTGATGTTGAGTTTATTAAGTCTTTAGTAAAAAATGTAGTGTTTATTTCCGCAAAAAACGGTGAGGGCATCGGCGAATTAATGGGTATAATTGAGAAGATTACAGGTACAGCAAGCTTTGACCCGTCAGTAGCTACATTGGCTACCGAAAGACAGCGTGATTGTGCAGTAAAGGCACTTGACGCAATAAATGAAGCAATAAATGCATTAGAAATCGGAATGACGCTTGACGCTGTAACCGTTTCTATTGAAGACGCAGTACAAAGTATACTTGAAATTACCGGAGAGCGTGCCGGTGAAGTAATAGTACACAGTGTTTTTTCAAAATTCTGTGTTGGTAAATAATTATTTGCTGTGTGCATAGGTTAAGGAGTTTTATAAAGAAAGTGGTGGCAGACAATGAGTTTTTTGGCAGGAGAATTTGATGTTGCGGTTATCGGGGCAGGTCACGCAGGTATAGAGGCGGCACTTGCCTCTGCAAGGCTTGGCTGTAATACTGTAGCCTTTACAATAAATATGGATGCAGTTGGCAACTGCCCTTGCAATCCGTCAATAGGAGGTACGGCAAAAGGACATTTAGTAAGAGAAATAGACGCCATAGGCGGTGAAATGGGAAAAACAGCTGACGAGAGTATGCTGCAAATGCGTATGCTTAACAGAGGAAAAGGTCCGGCTGTACATTCACTAAGGGCACAGATTGACAGAAGAAAATACAGCGAAATTATGAAGCACAAAATGGAGCTTCAAGAAAATTTACAGGTATTGCAGGCTGAAATAACCGATATTTGCAAAGAAAACGATTATTGGATTTTAGAAACAAGACTAAAAGCACAGTTTAAATGCAAAGCGGTTGTTATTGCTACCGGTACTTTCTTAGGTGGCAGAGTATATGTAGGCGATGTTTCTTATGAAAGCGGACCGGACGGTATTTTTCCGGCATCGTTTTTGGGTGGCTCTCTTAAAAAGCTTGGCTTATCTATTAGAAGATTTAAAACCGGTACGCCGGCCAGAGTATTAAAAAGAAGCATAGATTTTTCAGACCTTGAAGAACAGTGTGGTGATGAACCTGTTACTCCTTTTTCCTATGATACCTTAGAGCCGCCTAAAAATAAAATAAAATGCCATATTAGTTGGACAAACGAAAAAACGAAAAAAATTATACTGGATAATATTCACCGCTCCCCTTTATATGGAGGACTTATTGAGGGTGTTGGGCCAAGATATTGCCCAAGCATTGAGGATAAAATAGTAAGATTTGCCGATAAAAAAAGACATCAGCTGTTTATTGAGCCGTGTGGAATCAATACGGAGGAAATGTACTTACAGGGAATGTCCTCATCATTGCCGGAGGATGTACAGCTTGAATTTTATCATTCTATAAAGGGCTTAGAAAATGCTGTAGTAATGCGTCCGGCTTATGCCATAGAGTATGATTGCGTTGACCCAACTATGATGAAAAGCACTCTGGAATTTGAAAATTTTCCAAGCTTATATGGTGCAGGTCAATTTAACGGCAGTTCAGGATATGAAGAGGCGGCAGCACAGGGGCTTATAGCCGGTATTAATGCCGCACTAAAGGTACAAGGCAGAGAGCCGTTTATTTTGGACAGAGCGTCTTCATATATAGGAACATTAATAGACGATTTAATTACAAAGGGTGCAGATGATCCGTACAGAATGATGACCTCTCGCTCCGAATACAGGCTTGTTTTAAGACAAGACAACGCAGATGAAAGACTTACACCGCTTGGCAGAAAAATAGGCTTAATCTCTGACGACAGGTGGAACAGGTTTACTGCAAAGCAGCAGCAAAAAAAGGACGAAATTAAAAGGCTGAAAAATACTGTTATACCACCAACGGAGGAGGTAAATGCTATACTTGTTTCACGTGAAACAACACCTATAACTACGGGGGTAAGGTTAATTGACTTAATGAAGCGTCCCCAAATAAATTATGCCGCATTAGAGCCAGTAGATACTACGAGACCACAGCTTGATGTAAATGTACAGGAGCAGGTGGAAATAGATGTGAAGTATGAGGGCTATATAAAAAGACAGGCTGAACAAATTGCAAAAATGAGAAGGCTTGAGGAAAAGCGACTGCCTAAAATTGACTTTAACCAAATTGTAGGCTTAAGATTGGAGGCTATTGAAAAGCTTAATAAGGTTAAGCCTGAAAACATTGGACAAGCCTCCAGAATAAGCGGTGTAAGTCCGGCGGATATTTCCGTATTGCTGATATGGCTTGCACAGCAGTCACATAAAAATCAAAAGGATAATTAAGCTTATGAGTGAATTTAATGATGTTTTGCAGTCAGGAATGGCTAAATTTAAAATTATCTTAACTGAAAAACAGCTTTGGCAGTTTAATGAGTATTATAAACTCCTTACTCTATGGAACAATAAAATGAACTTAACAGCTATAACAGAGCCGACAGAGGTAGCTCTTAAGCATTTTGTCGATAGCTGTAGTATTTTGAATTATATAAATGTTAAAGAAAATGCTAAGATAATTGACATTGGTACAGGTGCAGGCTTTCCGGGAATTCCCCTAAAAATAGTAAGAGATGATATTAATTTAACATTGCTCGACAGCTTAAACAAAAGACTTTTATTTTTAAATGAAGTTGCTAAAGAAATAGGCATTATAGCTAACACCATACACGGCAGAGCCGAAGATTACGGGAAAGACATCACATACCGTGAAAAATTTGATATGGCTGTATCTCGTGCGGTTGCACCGCTAAATGTACTAAGTGAATACTGTATTCCTTTTGTAAAAAAAGGCGGTATATTTGTTTCAATGAAGGGGCCAAATATACAGGAAGAAGTAAACGCAGGCAAAAGTTCAATTAAATTGCTGGGTGGAAAAATTAATAATGTAAAGCAATTTAGCTTAGGTGATAACAGCAGAAGTATTATTATTGTTGAAAAGGTTAATAATACACCTGCCGCATACCCAAGGCATGGATCAAAAATTTCTAAAAAGCCTCTTTAAGCTTGTGCGGTAATTTATAGAATAAAAAAATATTCCCCGATAATAATTTCACTGTTATTATCGGGGATTTTTTTTGCTAAAAAATAAATCTGTTTTTCGACCTGTTTATTAATAATAATGTAAAACCTTTTATTTTGTATTTACTTCCTTTGACAAAATTGTTTTTACAGTTGTGTTATTATATTATTGTCAACAAGAGGAGAGGAAGTTTAGAAAGAAGAGGTGCTATACTATGAAGTTGATTTTACGAGATGACAACAAGCTAACAGATATACCTGTAATTTACATAATGCCAAACAAGTCTCAGCCAAGAAAGATTTTTAATAAAGACGAGCTTGACGCACTTTCCCAAAGCATTTTAAAAAACGGTATTTTACAGCCCCTAACGGTTAGAAAGCACTCCCCTGTGGAATATGAGCTTATAGCCGGAGAAAGACGACTGCGTGCCGCTATAATGGCAGGCTTTGCAAAGGTGCCGTGTATTGTAATGAAGTGTACTGACAACCAATCAGCTATATTTGCGTTAATTGAAAATCTGCAGCGGACTGACCTTAATATGTTTGAAGAAGCATTTGGCATAAAAAAGCTTATAACGGAATGTAATATGACTCAGGAGCAAATTGCTAAGCAAATAGGTAAAAATCAGTCAACCGTCGCCAATAAGCTAAGACTGTTAAGATTAACACCTGAGGAACAAAAAATTATACTTAATAATAAATTAACCGAAAGACATGCCAGAGTGGTGTTAAAGCTTGGTGAAGAAAAGAGATTGGCGGCACTTAAAAAAATTGCCGAAGACTCTTTAAATGTAGCTAAAAGCGAAAAGCTAGTTAATGAAATGCTTGGCGATTGCCCTGTTAAAAAGAAAAAGTTAATAAATCAAAAATTTATTATAAAGGATGTAAGAATTTTTATAAATACATTTATGAAAGCCTATGACACAATGAAGTCCAGCGGTATTAATGCTGTAAGCAACAAGGTTGAAAGTGACGAATATATTGAATACAGCGTAAGAATACCAAAACGCTCTGCTTACAGCAGCTAATTTAAAGTACAAGAGTATAAGTTTCCACTCATACCAATTTCCTTATCTGAAACCCCCGCAGGAGCCGTACAGTTTTACATTGTACGGCTCCTGCACCTTTTGTAAAAAAATAATGCTTGAATAATTTATCGCTGTGTTTTAAATAATCACACACCCTTATGAGGCAATAATAAACTAATCCTACCCATTGTTTCACGTGAAACATATATTATTTTTATTAAATATATCTTTAAAATTAATTATAATAGTGGTATAATTTATATGTTAAATTCAAGAAAAAGAGAGGTGTATTTATGGCTAAGGTTATTGCAGTGGCAAACCAAAAGGGTGGCGTAGGCAAAACAACTACCGCCGTTAATTTAGCAGCCGCCTTGGGCATTAATAATAAAAAAACTCTTCTTATTGATATAGATCCGCAAGGAAATTCCACAAGCGGTGTCGGTATAGACAAGCGTACATTAGACTATACTACATATAATTTATTGGTTGATAATATTAAGGCAGAACAGGCACTTTTGCATACAAAGTTTCAATGTTTGGACATTTTGCCTGCCAGTATAAATTTGGCGGCCGCCGAGCTTGAAATAGCCGAAAAAAGTAAACGAGAGTCTTTACTTAAAAACGCCGTTACACCTGTTCGTGGCAATTATGACTACATAATTATAGACTGTCCCCCATCATTAGGACTCATAACAACAAACGCACTTTGCTTTAGTGACACCATACTTGTACCGATTCAATGCGAATATTATGCACTTGAGGGCTTGTCGCAGCTAATGAATACGGTTAGAAGAGTAAAAAGACAATATAACAGTAAGCTTGAAATGGAGGGCGTTCTGCTTACTATGTATGACGGAAGACTTAACCTTACACAACAGGTTGTAGACGAGGTTAAAAGATATTTTCCAAGAAAGGTTTTTGCAACGGTAATACCAAGAGGCGTAAGACTTTCAGAAGCACCAAGCTTTGGTATGCCGGTTGTGTATTTTGATAAATCCTGCAAGGGCAGTGCCGCATATTTAGCGTTGGCACAGGAAATAATTAATAATTATTAATTGATGTAGATGAAAGGAGTGTAGAAATTGGCTGTAAAAAAAAGAGGCGGGCTAGGCAAAGGGCTAGACGCTATTTTTATAGAAAATGAGCCGGAGGAAAGCAGCAGCAATGTTATGCTGAAAATATCCGAAATAGAGCCGAACAAAAATCAGCCACGGCGAGAATTTGACGATAACGCTTTGGCAGAGCTTGCAGAATCTATTTCTCAGCACGGTGTACTGCAGCCACTGCTTGTAAGACCTATAGCCGACGGCGGTTATCAAATAGTTGCCGGCGAGAGAAGATGGCGTGCAAGCCGTATGGCAGGCTTAACCGAGGTTCCTGTAGTTATAAGAGAGCTTTCAGACAGTGAAACAACGGAGCTTGCTCTTATTGAAAATTTGCAGAGAGAAGACCTTTCTCCTGTTGAAGAGGCTTTGGGCTACAAACAGCTTATGGAAGAATACGATATGTCACAGGATCAGGTATCTAAAACGGTTGGCAAGTCAAGGCCGGCTATTGCAAATGCACTTAGATTACTTAATTTACCTGATGAAATTTTAAATTTAGTGAATACCGCAAAAATAAGTGCAGGTCACGGCAGAACACTGTTATCCTTTAAAAATCCTGATGATATGCTGGTATGGGCTAAAAAGTGTGTAACAGATGATATTTCTGTAAGAGAGCTTGAGCGTATAGCAAAAAAATCAAATCAAGAGTTTGAAAGCAGAGGCAAGGAGAATAAGACGACTAAAAAGGTTAAAAGATTGCCTTATTATGACGAAGTGGAGTTATCCCTTAACGAGCACTTAGGCAGAAAGGTATCTGTGTCGGGTGATGCAGAAAACAAGGGCGTGCTTGAAATTGAATTTTACAGCAAGGATGACCTTTTTGAGCTTGCACAAATTCTGGGCAAAAACTCAATGTAAAGTTTATTATTATTTTATATATAAAGTAATTCAGAGGAAAGGAAATTTAATTTATGCTAGATATTAAATTTTTGAGAGAAAATCCTGAAATAGTTAAACAGAACATTAGAAATAAATTTCAGGACAGCAAGCTTGTACTTGTAGACGAGGTAATTGAGCTTGATAAAAAAAGCAGACAGACTCAGCAGGAGGCTGACGCTTTGCGTGCCGACAGAAATAAATTTTCTAAGCAAATTGGTGCATTAATGGCACAGGGTAAAAAAGACGAAGCAGAGGAAATGAAAGCCAGGGTAACCCAGCAGGCTGACAAACTGGCTAAGCTTCAGGAGGAAGAGGCTGAGCTGCAAAAGAAAATACTTGAAAGAATGATGGTTATACCAAATATTATAGACCCGTCTGTTCCTATAGGTAAAGATGACTCTGAAAATGTTGAGATTGAAAAGTTTGGCGAGCCTGTAGTGCCGGATTTTGAAATTCCTTACCATACAGAAATAATGGAGAGGTTTAACGGTATTGACCTTGACAGTGCAAGAAATGTAGCCGGCAACGGTTTTTATTACTTAATGGGCGACATTGCAAGGCTGCATTCCGCTGTAATTTCATATGCCCGTGATTTTATGATTGACAGGGGCTTTACCTACTGTATACCTCCTTATATGATTAGAAGTAATGTGGTAACAGGTGTTATGAGCTTTGCTGAAATGGATTCTATGATGTATAAAATTGAGGGTGAAGACCTATATCTTATAGGTACAAGTGAACACTCAATGATTGGTAAATTTATTGACACCATGAACAACGAGGAGGCTCTGCCATATACACTTACAAGCTATTCACCTTGCTTCCGTAAGGAAAAAGGTGCACATGGCATAGAAGAGCGTGGCGTATACAGAATTCATCAGTTTGAAAAGCAAGAAATGATTGTTGTCTGCAAGCCTGACGAAAGCAAAATGTGGTTTGACAAGCTTTGGAAAAATACGGTAGACCTTTTCCGCTCTTTAGACATACCTGTAAGAACACTTGAGTGCTGCTCCGGTGATTTGGCAGACCTAAAGGTTAAATCAATAGATGTAGAAGCATGGTCACCTCGTCAGAAAAAGTATTTTGAGGTAGGCAGCTGTTCTAACCTAGGCGATGCACAGGCAAGAAGACTAAAAATAAGAGTTAAGGGAAAGAACGGTAAATATTTTGCACATACCCTTAACAATACCGTAGTTGCCCCGCCAAGAATGCTTATAGCGTTCCTTGAAAACAATCTAAACGCCGACGGCACTGTAAATATTCCTGTCGCTTTAAGACCATATATGGGCGGCAAGGAGCTTATTAAATAATTGACCTCTTATATTGACAAATTATTTATATAGAGATATAATCGATATAATAACCTAAAACCAGTAGCTATAAAATACTGAATAAGAATAAGGAGGAAGAAAGGCAATGATAAACAAAAATTATCAAGAAAAATTCTGCAAAGAAGCTCTGACATTTGATGATGTTCTGCTGATTCCGGGCGAGTCTTTTGTAGAACCTGCTAATGTTAATATTGGAGCACAACTAACTAAGAAGATTAGGCTGAATACACCGCTTATTACAGCTGCTATGGACACTGTAACAGAGGCTAAAATGGCTATTGCCATTGCCAGAGAGGGCGGCATAGGCATTATTCACAAGAATATGACTATTGAACAGCAGGCAGACCAAGTTGACAGAGTAAAGAGATCAGAAAACGGTGTTATAGCTAATCCGTTCTTCCTATCACCGGAACATACTGTAAACGACGCAAACCAGCTTATGGCTAAGTATAAAATATCCGGTGTGCCAATATGCGAGGGTGAAAAGCTTGTTGGTATTATTACAAATCGTGATATGCGTTTTATGACAGAAGAAGACTACAGCCAGCAGATTAAAAATGTTATGACAGCTGAAAAGCTTGTAACAGCTCCGGTTGGAACAAGTATGGAGCAGGCTCAGGAAATTTTAAGAGAGCATAAAATTGAGAAGCTGCCTCTTGTAGATAAAGACGGCAAGCTAATGGGACTTATTACAATAAAAGATATTGAAAAGTCAATGCAGTATCCTAACTCTGCAAGAGATGAAAAGGGCAGACTGCTTTGTGGTGCGGCTATTGGTGCTACAGCAGATGTACTTGAAAGAGTAGCAGAACTTGTAAAGGCACAGGTAGATGTGCTTGTACTTGATTCAGCTCACGGTCACAACAGAAATGTTATTGCAGCGGTTAAGCGTGTAAAAGAGGCATTCCCTAATGTTCAGCTTATTGCAGGCAATGTTGCAACAGCCGCAGCTACAAGAGCATTAATAGAAGCAGGTGCCGATGCAGTAAAGGTTGGCATTGGACCGGGCTCTATATGTACTACCCGTGTGGTAGCAGGTATTGGCGTACCTCAGATTACAGCTATTTACGACGCCGCTTGTGCAGCAGCAGAGTATGGCATACCAATAATTGCAGACGGCGGCGTTAAGTATTCCGGCGATATTGTTAAGGCTTTGGCAGCCGGCGGTAACGCTGTTATGATTGGTTCACTTGTTGCAGGCTGTGAGGAATCACCTGGCGACAGCGAAATTTATCAGGGCAGACAGTTTAAGGTATACCGTGGTATGGGCAGTCTTGGTGCTATGGGCAAAGGCAGTCAGGACAGATATTTCCAAAGCGGATTTAAAAAATTCGTACCGGAGGGTGTTGAAGGCAGAGTACCTTATAAGGGCTATCTGTCAGAAACAGTATACCAAATGGTTGGCGGTCTTCGTGCAGGTATGGGATATACAGGCTGTGAAACTATAGAAGAGCTTCACGAAAAAGCACAGTTTGTACGCATTACCGGTGCTGGCTTAAAGGAGAGCCACCCGCACGACATAAGCATCACTAAAGAAGCTCCTAATTATTCTTATAACGGTTAATATATTTATAATTCACTTATAAAAGGTCAGCTTGTCTGTTTTTAATGACAAGCTGACCTTTTTAATTTATAATAGCCTATATTTATGTTGCTTTAAAATAATATATTAGTTTTTTGCATAAATAAAAAGGGTATGCAAATTATCGAACTTACTGCATACCCTTTAATATTATCTTTTATAATTTGCTTTACTTATCGCCAAAATATCTCTTTAGCAAACCGTTAAAGCCTGCACCGTGGCGTGCTTCGTCCTTTGCCATTTCATGTACTGTGTCGTGAATAGCGTCAAGGTCGGCTGCCTTTGCTCTCTTAGCTAGGTCAAATTTACCCTCACAAGCACCTGTTTCGGCAGCTACTCTTAGCTCCAAGTTTTTCTTTGTGCTGTTTGTTACAACCTCACCAAGCAGCTCGGCAAACTTTGCAGCGTGCTCTGCCTCTTCAAAAGCATACTTTGTAAATGCAGCAGAAATTTCAGGGTAGCCCTCTCTGTCTGCAACTCTTGCCATAGCAAGATACATACCAACCTCACTGCATTCACCGTTAAAGTTAGCAACTAGATCGTCGTGAATGTCCTGTGAAACACCCTTTGCAACGCCTACCTCGTGTACAGTAGCAAAGCTTATGTCGCCTGCAGCAGCCTCAGTAAATTTTGAACCAGGCACGCCGCACTGTGGGCACTTTTCAGGTGGTGTATCTCCTTCGTGAACATATCCGCATACAGGGCAAATCCATTTTTTCATTGTAATTTCCTCCAAATCTAATAATGTAATGAATATAATAATACCGCTTGCTGTCTTACAGCAAAATTAAATAAATGATTTTTCGACGCACCTTCTACACTTGCCGTGGAAAAAAACAGAGTGGTTTTTAACGCTATGACCTGTATTAAGTGCTACCGAATCATCAAGCTCTCTGTCATAAGGCAAATAGTCAAGGTCAATTACAGCCTCGCACTCGTCACATATAAAGTGTGCGTGTAAGGAGGTGTCAGCGTCAAAGCGTTCTCTGCCGTTTACTGTGCCGATAGAAACTATCAGCCCCTGCTCTACAAACATAGCCATATTTCTGTAAACCGTACCAAGACTAATGTTAGGGTATTTATCCTTTAATTGTTGATAAACCCATTCTGCAGAAGGGTGAGTTTTAGTATTTCTAATAAGGCTGTAAATAGCCTCTCTTTTTTCGCTAAAATTTTTCCTTGCCATATTTCCTCCAACTTGATAACGATAACGATAATGATTATCGTTTAAATATATAATATCACAAATAAACTCACTTGTAAAGGGGTTTATTTTAATTAATCTGTAATTTTTTTAGTAATTATTTGTAAAATTTTCATAAAAGCAAAAAAATCCCATATATATTTTATGAAGTGGGTGTATGCTATGTATTTGAATTTTAGGGTATCTAAATATTCGGTTGTTGCTGTCGTTTTAATAATCACCGTAATATGCTTTTCTGTAATATATTCGGGTTTTTATCCCGGTAGTTCTCAAAGTACAGCAAGCATAAGCAGTAAATCGGACACAAGAGGTGTAGAGCTGCCTATAGTTATGTACCACAGTATGCTAAAGGATACAAAGCTTCAGGGACAGTTTGTAATAGATCCGGCTAAGTTTGAGGAGGATTTAAAATATTTAAAGGATAACGGCTACACAACAATTACAGCTTCTGACCTTATAGACTATGTATATAATAACAAGGAGCTGCCTAAAAAGCCTATTATGCTTACATTTGACGACGGCTACTATAACAATTATTTATATGCATATCCACTGCTGAAGAAATACAAATGCAAGGCGGTTATATCCCCTATCGTTTATTATAGTGACCTCTATTCAAAAAGCACAGATGCCCCTTCGCCGTCCTACTCACACTGCACCTGGAAGCAGTTAAAGGAAATGCAAAACAGCGGCTGTGTTGAAATTCAAAATCACAGCTATAATATGCATTCTCAAAACGGAAGACTCGGTATAAAACAAAAGAAGGGCGAAAGCAGTGAAGAATATAAAGAAGTTATTACGCAGGATATTTCCAAAGCACAAAACCGATTTAAGGAAAAGCTGGAATATACGCCACAGGCTTTTGTATATCCCTTTGGAGCACTAAGCGATAGCTCTGAGGAGGCTATAAAGGCCCTATCGTTCAAAGCATCATTTACTTGTGAAGAAAAAATAAATATTATTGCAAAGGATAAGAATTCGCTGTATTTGTTAGGAAGATTTATTCGCACAAACAAAATGACTACCAAAGAATTATTTAATAAATTTCAGTAAGTAAAGGAGAAAACCACTATGCCGGCAGTTTTTGTCAGTCCATCCTTACAGGAGTACAATCCGTATGTAGACGGAGGCAACGAGGAATACTATATGAATCTTATTGCCGATGAGCTAATACCCTATTTAATAGCAAGCGGCATTACCGTAGGAAGAAACAGTCCGGAGCAAACCCTTTCACAGGCAATAGCTCAGTCAAATCAAGAAAGCTACGACCTGCATTTAGCTCTTCACTCCAATGCCGCACCGCCAAATCTGGCAGGAAAGCTAAAGGGTGCAGATGTTTATTACCATACTCAAAGTGCTCAAGGAAAAAAAGCGGCTTCTATTATAGCTGACAATTACAAGGCACTTTATCCCGACCCTAATAATGTACAGCTTATTCCTACTACATCTTTGGCAGAGCTTAACCGAACCATTGCTCCGGCGGTGCTTATAGAGGTTGCATACCATGACAATCCACAAGACGCCCAGTGGATAAGAGATAACATAGGCAATATTGCCCGTAATTTGGCCCTTTCGGTAACTGAATACTTGGGTGTACCGTTTAAAGAGCCGTAAGCTAATTGCTTACACGGCTTTTAATAATCTTATAAATACAATTTATAGAAATGCCTCTCTAAACAGATTTAAAAATTCTGCTTAGAGAGGCATAGTTTATATTTATGTGTTTACTTTCCCTTAATTTTCTCCCAATAGGCTTTAAATGCCTGCTCGTTTTTATTATCGCCGTATTTATAATACTCTCTGTCCTTTACTACATTAGGCAAATATTGCTGTTTAACATAGTGGTTAGGGTAGTCGTGAGGATATAAGTAAAATTGCCCTTTGTTTTGGTTGTCCTCACCGTCATAGTGCATATTTTGCAGCTGTCTTGGAATGTCACCTACTAATCCCTTGTTTATATCTGCTGTGGCGGCATTTATGGCATTGTATGCAGAGTTGCTTTTGGGTGCATTGCATACCATTATAACAGCGTCTGCAAGGGGAATTCGTGCCTCAGGCATACCAACCTGCAATGCTATGTCAACGCAGGACTTAACTATAGGAATAATTTGCGGATATGCCAGTCCTACATCTTCACAGGCACATACAAGCAGTCGCCGACAGGCAGACGGCAGGTCGCCGCCCTCTAACAGCCTTGCCAAATAATATACAGCTGCATTTGCGTCAGAGCCACGCATAGACTTTTGCAATGCGGACATTGCGTCGTAATGCTGGTCACCGTCCTTGTCGTATCTCATAGCACTGCGTTGTGTAAGCTGCTTTGCTGTTTCAAGAGTAATATTTCTTACGCCGTCTGTAGGCATAGTTGCTATTGTACAAAGCTCTACCGCATTTAATGCTTTTCGTACATCTCCTCCGCAGGCTGTTGAAATATATTTTACCGCATCGTCATCAGCATTTATTTTTATCTGTTCATCGTCAGCAATAAGCTCAAATCCACGCCGTACAGCCTTTTCAACCTCGCCGCTGTCAACGGTTTTAAATTCAAAAACAGTGCAACGGCTTAGTATAGCGTTATATACATAAAAGTAAGGATTTTCTGTAGTAGAAGCTATAAGGGTTATACTTCCGTTTTCCAAGTATTCCAACAGTGTTTGCTGTTGCTTTTTGTTAAAATACTGAATTTCGTCCAGATACAGCAGTATTCCGTTCATTCCGCCAAAGGTGTCAAGCTCCGACACCAGCTGTTTAATATCTGCTGTAGAGGCTGTAGTGCCGTTTAGCTTTTTTAACAGCTTATTTGTGCGTTTAGCTATGTACGACGCCACAGTGCTTTTGCCTACACCCGAGGGGCCGTAGAATATCATATTTGGCACATCTTCTGCATTTTCAATTATATTCCGCAGTGGCCTGCCTGCTGCCAGCAGATGCTTTTGCCCTACAATTTCGTCAAGTGACTGTGGGCGTATTCTGTCAGCCAACGGCTTTTTCATAGCAATTCTCCTTTATTTAGAAAGAAAAGAGGTAAACACAGCCGTGCCTACCTCTGAGCTTTTTATTTAATAAATAAGACTTATTCGTACAGAGGATATTTTTTGCAAATTGCTGTAACGCCTGCACGAACAGCCTCAGCATTTCCTTCAAAGTCGTTAATAACCATTGAAATATACTCTGCTACCTTGTCTAAATCCTCTTCAACAAGACCTCTTGTTGTAACTGCCGCTGTACCCATACGAATACCGCTTGTAACAAATGGGCTGCGTGGTTCGTTTGGAACAGTGTTTTTATTAACTGTTATATAAACCTCGTCAAGCATATGCTCAAGCTCCTTGCCGGTTAGCTCTGTGTCACGCAGGTCAAGCAGCATAACATGGTTGTCTGTGCCGCCGCTTACAAGCTTGTGGCCTCTCTTAAGCAGACCGTCAGCCAATGCCTTGCAGTTTTTAACAATCTGCTGACCATAAGCCTTAAACTCCGGCTTTAGTGCCTCACCAAAGCAAACAGCCTTAGCGGCTATTGTGTGCATCAAAGGGCCGCCCTGTGTGCCCGGGAATATAGCCTTGTCTATTTGCTTAGCATATTCCTCATTGCAAAGAATAAGTCCGCCTCTAGGTCCTCTTAGTGTTTTATGGGTAGTTGTTGTTACAAACTGTGCATACTCAACAGGATTAGGGTGAACACCTGCGGCTACCAAACCGGCTATGTGTGCCATATCTACCATTAGATAAGCACCAACCTCGTCTGCAATTTCTCTGAATTTCTTAAAATCAATAATTCTAGGATAAGCACTCGCACCGCAAACAATCATTTTCGGCTTGCATTCCTTTGCAATTTCAAGAACCTTGTCATAGTTAATAAGGTGTGTTTCAGGGTCAACTCCGTAAGGTACAAAGTTAAAGTAGCTGCCTGACATATTTACAGGTGAACCGTGTGTAAGATGACCGCCTTCGTTAAGGTTCATACCCATTACAGTATCGCCCGGCTTTAGCATTGCAAAGTAAACGGCCATATTAGCCTGAGCACCTGAGTGAGGCTGTACATTTGCGTGTTCGGCACCAAAAAGCTCGCAGGCTCTTTTTCTTGCAATTTCTTCTACAACATCTACACACTGGCAGCCGCCGTAGTAACGCTTGCCCGGGTAGCCCTCGGCATATTTATTTGTAAGAACACTTCCCATTGCCGCCATAACAGCAGGTGAAACTATATTTTCAGAAGCAATCAGCTCCAGATTTCTTCTTTGTCTTTTTAACTCATCGTTCATTGCGTCAGCAACGGCCTTGTCATATTCGCCTACAAAGCCTATTGTATCCAGCATATCCTTGTACATAGTCAACTTCTCCTTAAAATAATCTTGAGCCAAAACTCAACTTTAACTCTATTATATAGTAAAGTGCTAAATAATTCAAGTTTATTTTAGGCACTTATTTACTGTTGTTAAAAAAATATGGAAAATTTTTTGTAATAAACGCCGCTAATGCTGTGTAAATTTGAAAGAACACTCCAAATTCTGAAGAGTGTTGTAGGCTAAACCAATTTTCTTTTAATACTCTGTATAATTTTTTATAATTTATTTTGTAGGCTCGTTCCCTTACTCTACTTTTATTATAGAGCCTATATAAAAACAGGCAACAGTAGACTACTGTTGCCTGTAAAAAGTTTAGAGGTTAAATTTGAAAACTAACAGCTTACTTTGCTGAATTTACAACCTTCATAACATCATCTTTTCTTTTAGCGTTAGTGCTGTCGTCCTCTTTGCCTGTTGTAGACTTAGGGTCAGGGTAAATTAAAAGATACTTGCCGTTGTCTGACATATAGCAGTATGAAACCGTTCTGCCAAACAGGTCAAATGTGCCATTCTTCTTTACGCTGTCAATAACATTCTTTGCTGTGTCAGAGTCTGTGTCCTCATATTGGTAAACCTCAAGTGAAAAGCTGGAGCCGTTTACCTCTACCTTGTCAACTCTGTAACCTTCTTTTGCACCAATAAGCTCTGCATTTGTTTTTACACAGTTGTTTGCGTTATCCTCGGAAATGTATTTTTTGCTTAAAAGCTCCTTTAAAATTTTCTGTACGCCTGAGTCGCCTTTAAACTCGCTTACCTTTACCTTGTTTTCGTTTGGAACTGTTGCTGTTTGCATACCGCAGCCGGCAAATGAAACTACCGCAACAACAGCCAGGGTAAGTGCTGTAAGCTTTTTAAGTAAGTTTTTCATATATAAAAACCTCGCTTCTTAAATTCTTTTCTTTACCATAAGTGCTATTATACCCTATTTATGTAATCAATTCAAGTAACTGCAAGGAATAATTCATAAAAACAAAAATCCCTCTGTTTTAGTATGACAGAGGGGAAAATTCTTATTCTGTGCAGTATTTTTTAGGCTCGGTTTCGTATATATTGTTGCCCTTGCAGTCTATAACAACTATGCACGGGAAATCCTCAACAGTATATCTTCTTATCGACTCGGTGCCCAGGTCGTCATAGCATATAAGCTCGTCTGACCTTATGCTTTTTGATATAAGTGCCGCCGCACCGCCTATAGCCGCAAAGTAAATGCTGTGATTTCTGACTATTGCGTCTATAACCTCTTGGCTTCTTGCACCCTTGCCTATCATACCTTTTAATCCCATATCAAGCAGAGTAGGTGTATACTTATCCATTCTGTAGCTGGAGGTAGGCCCTGCCGGCCCTACGGCGTGTCCCGGCTTTGCCGGTGCCGGCCCTACATAATATATAATTTCGCCATTTATATCAACAGGGAAATCCTCACCTTTTTGTGCAAGCTCATATAGTCTTTTGTGTGCGGCATCTCTGCCGGTTATCATAGTACCTGTCAGCAGTACGCTGTCTCCTGCCTTAAGATTTTCTATATCCTCGTCTGTAATGGGTAAATTTATTTTCTTCATAGCTTTCTCCTTATTATATAGCGGCTGTTTTGTGCCTTGCAGCGTGACAGCAAATGTTTACTGCTACAGGCATACCGGCAATGTGGGTAGGGTATGTTTCTATGTTTACCCCCAGTGCAGTAGTAGTACCGCCCAGTCCGGCAGGTCCAAAGCCCATTTTATTAATTCTGTCCAACAGCTGCTGTTCCATTTCAGCGTATCTTGGGTCAGGGTTGCTGGTTTCTATTGACCTAAAGGTAGCCTTCTTAGCCAGTTGCGCCGCCTTTTCAAATGTACCGCCTATTCCTACGCCAACTACCATTGGCGGGCAAGGGTTAGGTCCGGCCTTTCTTACGGTGTCCAGTACAAAATCTATAACGCCCTCGGCACCGTATGACGGTGTAAGCATTTTAATTGCAGACATATTTTCACTGCCAAAGCCCTTGCCGCCGGCTGTAATTACAATTCGCTCACCCGGTACTATTTCTGTATGGATAATTGCAGGTGTATTGTCCTTTGTGTTAATTCTGTCAAAAACCGGATCATTTACAACCGATTTTCTTAGGTAGCCCTCCTTATAGGCCTGCCTTACACCCTCGGTAACGGCATTCTTAAAGCTGCCGCCGTCTATAACCACTTTGTCGCCGTACTGCACAAAAAGTACAGCCATACCGGTGTCCTGACAAAGCGGAATCTGTTCATCGTGCGCTATTTTATTATTTTCAATAAGCTGACACAGTACCTGCCTGCCTACCTCCGATTTTTCGGTCTCTTTTGCTTTTTCCAAGGCATTTGTAATATCGCTACCTATATTATAGTTGCAGTCTGTTAAAAGCTCTTTTACTGTTTCCGTAATTTTTTCTGCCTTAATTACTCTAAAGTCCATCCCTTTGCCCTCTTTATAAAAATATCTATTATTAGTAATTATAGTTTATAAACGGTTATATTTCAAGTAAGCAAGTGAATAATTGGAAACTTTATGTCAAAGATATACAGTACCGAAATGCTGCTTCACATTTTTTAAAGAATGTTAAGGCCGTTACAAGAACAAATAAATCAGCTGCTGTATTCATACGCTTTTGTGCTTGAATTATGGGGGGGATTAAATACAGTGCAGGATATATGGCGAAAATGCTGTTTTAAATATTATAATTAGTCCTGTTAATGCAAAACAGCCCTTAAATTTTTATATGAATATCTTTTAATACAGGTTTGTAACATTTGTAACTACTGTGTAATCAGGTTTTTACACATTGCACAGTTTTTTAATCCTTGAACAAATGTTTTAGAGGCGAGAATTGGCTATTTAAAGGGATTTTTTAAAGATATTCCCCTATTTACAAATATTTGTTCGGCGTTTTGCACAAAAAAATAATTTCAAATTATTTGACATATCTAAGGATGCTGTTATAATGCAACCTAAGGAACCAAAATAGCAGACTTATATTCCTAAGCAGATAAAATTTAATTTTATTATGTTGCACTTGGGAATAAATTCAAAACAGATAAGGAGTTCTTTAATTTATGTTTATTACCGCTATAGGCAGCGAAAGTAAGTCTAAATCGGTTTTTAGAAGAGGCGTACTGCTTATTCTTATGAGCGTGATTTTTCTTACATCGGCATTTTCAGTAGCAGCGTTAAACAGAACAGCAGTCATTAATGTTGACGGAAAGACAGTTCGTGTAAGTGTTACGGGAACTGATAAATATGATATTTTAGCTGACGCCGGCGTAGAGCTTAGTCAGTACGATGTTGCAGAGGCTAGCAACGAAAACGGTGTTATTACTATTGATGTTACCAGATACTTCCCTGTATATGTTAAAACAGACAACAAGTCTAAAGACAGATATATGGTAAGCGGCGGTACAGTTTCTGATTTGCTTAAGCAGGCAAATGTTAAGGTAACTGACAACCATATTGTTACACCTCAGAAGGACACAAGGCTGACAGAGGGCTTAACCGTAGAGGTTAAAGAGTACAAAACAGTTAAGGTCAGCGTTGACGGCAAGGACAAAACGGTTAAGGTACCTGTAGGTACGGTAAAGGACGCACTTGCTTACGCCGGCATTAAGCTTGGCAAGTACGACACAGTCAGCTGTAAGCTAACTGATGATGTTACTGAAAATATGGAAATTTCAATAACAAGAATTGAATACAAAAATGTGAAAACAGTTGAAAAGGTTCCTTATGAAACAGTTGAAACCTATTCTGACAAACTTGCAGAGGGCAAAACTAAGGTAACAAAAAAGGGCGTTGACGGTGAATATACCGTAGTAACGAAGCAAACTCTTGTAAACGGCGAGGTTACAGACGAAGAGATAGTAAGCAGTGAGCTTACTAAGGAGCCTGTAAATAAAGAGGTTACAATCGGTACAAAGAAGTCAGTCGCTAAAAAGGCAGACACAGACAGTGCCACAGCTTCTGAGTCCGGTGTACCTGTAAGCGAAGAAAACGGAGTTTTGTATGATTCAGAAGGCAACCAGGTTTCATATTCAAATGTTTTACACGGCTCAGGCACTGCATATTATGCTCCGGCAGGCTCACTTACAGCTTCAGGTCAAGAAGTTTATGTAGGTGGTGTTGCCGTAAACCCTGACATTATACCTTTGGGAACAAAGCTGTATATTGTAGCAGACGACGGTTTCGTTTACGGATATGCAACGGCTATAGACACAGGCGGTGCATTGTATGACGGCTCGGCTATAGTAGATGTGTTCTACTACACATATGATGAATGTGCCGAGTTTGGCAGAAGAGATGTAAGCGTGTATATTCTTGACTAAATCATAAAGATTAAAAATCTCCTGTACATTTACTTATGATGTACAGGAGATTTATTTTTGCAAAATATAAAAAACAGCAGACAGGCAGGTAGCGGCTATGCGGCTTTACCCGCCTGTCTGCTGTATTATACGGTTGTTTATTTGCTTGTTTACAGCTCAATACTGTCAAGCTGCTGCTGCCACAGTGCCGCCGAAGCGTCGCTAGGCATACGGAAGTCGCCCCTTGGCGAAAGTGTAACGGAGCCTACCTTAGGGCCGTCAGGCAGACAGGAGCGTTTAAACTGCTGCATAAAGAAACGCCTGACAAATACCTTTAGCCACTTTAATATAGTTTGCGGTGTATATGCACCCTCAAAGGTTTGCTGTGCCATATAGAATATTTTTACCGGTGTAAAGCCAAAGCGAACAAAATAATAAAGGAAAAAGTCGTGCAGCTCATACGGGCCTACAAGGTCTTCTGTTTTTTGCGATATTTCACCGTTAGTCGGCGGAAGCAGCTCAGGGCTTACCGGTGTGTCTAAAACATCCTGCAAAACTTTTTTCAGCTCTCCGTCAGAGCTTTCTGCTTCATATGCGGTTAAATACCGTACCAATGTTTTTGGAACAGAGGCGTTTACAGCATACATACTCATATGGTCACCGTTATATGTTGCCCAGCCCAGGGCAAGCTCGCTTAGGTCGCCTGTACCTATTACAAGACCGTTTTTTTGGTTTGCTATATCCATAAGCACCTGTGTACGCTCACGAGCCTGAGAATTTTCGTAGGTTACATCGGTTACACTGCTGTTGTGGTCAATGTCGGCAAAATGCCGTTTTACCGCCTCGGTTATATTAACCTCTTTAAAGCTTACGCCATATGCTTCGGCAAGCTTTTCTGCGTTTGACTTTGTTCTTTTTGTAGTACCAAAGCAAGGCATAGTTACAGCTGTAATGCCATTGCGGTCCAGTTTAAGACGGTCAAAGGCGTGTACCGTAACAATTAAAGCAAGTGTAGAGTCAAGTCCGCCCGACAAGCCAATAACCGCATTTTTAATGCCCGTATGCTTTAGTCTGGTAGCTAAGCCCACAGACTGTATTGCAAGTATATCTTGGCAGCGCTGTGAAATGTCGGCCTTACTGCTTGGAACAAAAGGTGTTTTTGGAAAGCTTCTGCTTAGCTTGAATTCCTTTGCCCCTACGGAAAAGCTGTATTTTCTGCAGCCTGTGTGCGTTGTGTAGGTGGTCATTCTTCTGCGTTCACCCGAAAGCTTTTCTACATCTATGTCACCGTAAATAACGCCTGTAGTGTAGCGTTGTGCCTGCTGCAGCGTTACGCCGTTTTCTGCTATTAGGTTATTTCCGGAGAAAACCATATCTGTTGTCGATTCTCCCAAGCCTGCGTCAGCAAAAACATAGCCGCAAATTAATGAGGCAGAGGTTATTTCTATAAGAGATTTACGGTATGCCGGCTTGCCTATTACCTCGTCGCTTGCCGACAAATTAGCTATGATGTTAGCACCGCCGGTTGTCAAATTAGCCGACGGTGAGCTGCTTACCCACAAATCCTCGCAAATTTCCACACCAAATGTAAAGTCGGAAAATTTTGTACTTTGGAAAACAACATCGGTAGCCAGATCAACCTCGCCCAGCTCGCCAAAGCCTACCCTTTGGCACATATTGTTTTCTGCCGGTGTAAAATGACGCATTTCGTAAAATTCGGAATAGTTCGGTATGTTTATTTTCGGTACCAGGCATATAATTTTGCCCTTGCATATAACAGCACCGCAGTTGTACAGGCTGCCTCCGACTGCCACGGGCAGACCTACTACAGACACTATGTCTAAATCGGCGGTTGCTTTTACAATATCTGTTACAGCCTGCTTTGCACCCTCTGCAAGTGTTTTTTGCAAAAACAAATCTCCGCAGGTGTAGCCGGTTATGCACAGCTCCGGAAATACAACCAGTGACGCACCGTTTTCGTTTGCTTCCTTTATTAGCCTTATAATTTCGTTTTTATTGTGTTGACAGTCTGCTACACATATTTCCGGTGTAGCGGCGGCAACTCTTACAAAACCTAAATTCATTTCAACCTCTCCATAAATAATATGCTGTTATTATACCCTATACAGGTAATTTTTACAACTTTGTTAATTAACAAAATGAAAGAATATTAACTTTTCGTTAAGAATAGAATCTTAAAGTGTTTTCAATATTTTTTCAAGGTTGACGGAATAATATGTAGTCATTCCAAAGGAGCAACGAAAAAACCTAAAAGAAAAATCCGAAAGAATTTAAAAACTTCAATAAAACTTCAAGGAACATTAGTTATTATGTAGCTATCCTAAGAGAAAAGAAGAATAACGGTTTTTAATATAATAAAATATATTAAAAATTAAAATGCTTTCAATGTTTCTTCAAGGAATATACAGTATTATGAAACCATAGAAACTAACAATAGCTTTGAAAGGATGAATGTTATGAACAACAATTTCAATGACAAGTATGGCAATCCATATGGTACAAACAGCGGAAATAACAACTTTGAAAATAACAATACAAGCTATAATACACAAAATCAGACCGCATACGGCTCTCAGCAGTACACCAACCCATATACTGCCGGAGCTAATCATGAAAATACAGCTGCACATTCTACAGAGGAATATAACAGCAATATCTATTCTCAAAGCACACCCGAGCAGAATATGAACAGCAGCTTTAACGACGGCTACAACACAAACACTTCTAAAAAGCCAAAGGAAAAGAAAAAGGGCGGCAAGTGGCTGGCAAAGGTTATTGCAGCTGCACTGTGTTTCGGAATTATTGCAGGCGGCACAATGTTTGGTGTAAACTACGCAGGCACACAGCTGCTTGGCGATTCATCAAACACATCAAGCCAAGACTCAAGCAGCAAAACAGCGTCTACTGTTAAAAGCTCCGGCAATACAGTTAGTACTACCTACGATGTTTCTTCTGTAGTATCAAATGTAATGCCGTCAATGGTGTCAATTAACACTATCAGCACACAGTCTGTTCAAAACCCATACAGCCAGTACTTTGGTTACGGCTACGGCTACGGCGACGAATCACAGCAGCAGGTACAGGGCAGCGGTTCAGGTATACTTATTTCTGAAACGAGCTCAGAGCTTATGATGGTTACTAACTACCATGTTATAGAAAATTCAGATAAAATCAGCGTAACCTTCTCTGACGGCTCCTCTTGCGAGGCAGACATAAAGGGAACAGACTCCGACCACGATTTGGCTGTTATCACAGTTAAAAAGTCAGATGTTTCGGCTGATACCCTAAAGGCTATTAAGGTAGCTACACTCGGAGATTCTGCAGACCTGCAGCTTGGTCAGCCTGTAGTTGCCATAGGCAACGCACTTGGTTATGGTCAGTCTGTAACAGCAGGCTACATCAGTGCACTTGAGCGTGAGGTTCAGATGACAGACAAAACCATGACGCTTATTCAAACAGATGCAGCTATTAACCCCGGCAACAGCGGCGGTGCTTTGTTGGATATGAACGGCAATGTTGTAGGCATTAACTCTGCTAAGTACAGCGACACCGATGTTGAGGGTATGGGCTACGCTATTCCAATATCTACCGCAAGCCCTATTATAGACAGCCTAATAAACAACACAACCGTATCGGAGGATCAGCAGGCTTACCTGGGTATTTCAGGTAAAGACATTACCGCAAGCTACTCACAGTCACTTGGCTTGCCTACAGGCGTATATGTTGCTCAGGTAAATACAAGCTCACCGGCTGCTAAGGCAGGCATACAGGCAGGCGATATTATTACAGGCTTTGACGGTGCAAATGTAAGCACTATGGAGGGTCTGCAGTCAAGAATTGAGAGCAAAAAGGTCGGCGATAAGGTAAAAATTACCCTAAAGCGTCAGCAGACAAACGGCGACTTTAAAGAAGAGTCTGTTACAGTAACCCTTGGTGCAAGGTCGGACTACCAAACCTCTGATTCTTCAAGTAAGTCAGACAGCCAAGACAACTCAAGCCAAAGCCGACAGAACAACGCCTATGACTATAACAACGGCAGCAATTCCGGCTCAGGCAGCGGCTCTATATATGACCAAATATTTGGCTGATAATTATTAATTTAATTAATTGCTAATAACTTATTAAATATACCTTCTGTTATCCGTATGGATAATAATATGTGGCTGCGGCAAACCCCTCTCCTTTTTGTTACAACCCAAGCTGCAGCCGCATCTCCCAAATTTCAGCGTACAACTCTTTCATCATAATTTACCCAATTATACGGCTGTGGATTCTCTCCCCCCTCTTTAGTCTGCAGCCAAACGAGAATAACTTTTTTACATATACTTCTAATTTATTTATATCTTTAAAGATATAATTCCCCCTTTTTGCTGCGGTGGTCTTCTCTTTGTTATTACCTCTTTTTTATGCATAAAGCCACCGCAGCCCCAATCACGAAAACAACTAATCTTAACATAAATTTTTTTCTCTTCTCTCTTTTAAAACGAAGGGCAAGTACACTTAAACGGTGTATTTGCCCTTTGCAGTGTTAGTGTGGCAGTGCCTCATCAGGCATTGATAAAATATTTTTTATATTTTTTGCAAAAACATTTGAAATTGTATTTATTATATGATATTATATACAAGGCTTGTAAATAAGCTGATATAGCTCAGTAGGCAGAGTGCAGTCTTGGTAAGGCTGAGGTCACGGGTTCGACTCCCGTTATCAGCTCCACAAAACCCGCATTGGAAAGCTGTTTTTCCAATGCGGGTTTTGTTTTTTTTCCTTTTTTAAATATGCTTTGAATTAATTATGATTGGCTAGAAATATTTTATTATTTTTAATTAAGCAGTGTTTACATATTTTTAACTGTTTATGAATAGGCGTTTAAAGTATATTATATTTAAAGTTATTAAATATAATCCCTGTTGATATGTTAAATTGTGATAACATACTGTTGCGCATCGGAGGGCAGATGGTCATAACTATCATTGCCGGATAAGATGCCAAGTGTGCTTGGTTTTCTTGTTCGGCTTTTGTATACAGCAAAGGCTTTGCAGGTGTTTAGCTCTGCAAAGCCTTTGTTATTTTTAATATTTAATTATTCGCCTTTTTCAGGGTCATACTTACCCTCAAAGTAAATTTCATACCATACAAGGAAAATATAAATTGTCCATACCTTACGGCTGTTGTCCTCCTTGCCGCTGAAATGCTCGTCCAAAAATCCGGTAATAATTTCAGGGTTAAAGAACTTCTTAGCTGTTTCAGAGTTAAACATATCCCTTACAACATTGTAGTAACGCTCATCTCTCAGCCATACTCTTGTAGGCACAGGAAAACCAAGCTTTTTCTTTTCGGCCGTTTCAGGCGGTAAATGACGAAGTGCCGCCTTACGCATAGCGTACTTTGTGTTGTGCTTGTTTACTCGCAGGCTTGTAGGTATCTTAGAAGCTACCTTAAATACCTCTTTGTCAAGGAAAGGTACTCTAAGCTCCAGTGAGTTAGCCATACTCATTCTGTCAGCCTTTAACAAAATGTCGCCAACCATCCACATATTAATGTCAAGGTACTGCATCTTTGTAACATCGTCATAATCAGGTACACGGCTGTAATAAGGCTTGCACTTGTCCTGCGGACGGGTTGCAATAGATGGGTCTTTTAAAATCCTTTTCTTTTCATCAAGGTCATACATAAAGGCGTTGCCTATGAACCTGTCCTCTAACGGGTGTGTTGCTCTTATTAAATAGTCACGGCCCTTAATGTCAGGCAGCTTTTTCATTAGGCTGCATATTCCCTTACGCAGACCGTAAGGCACAAGCTTTTGATAAACCTTGAATACTCTCGGGTCGTTGTAGCAGGTGTAGCCGCCAAACAGCTCGTCTGCACCCTCGCCCGAAAGCACAACCTTTACATGCTCGCTTGCAATTTTAGAAACAAAGTAAAGTGCTATACAGGACGGGTCAGCCAAAGGCTGGTCCATATGGTACTGTACCTTTTTTATACTGCCCCAAAATTCCTCTGATTTTATCAGCTTGTAGTGGTGGTCAACACCTATTTTCTTTGACAGACGCTGTGCCCAACTGATTTCGTTATACTTTTCGCCAAAGTCAAAGCCTACCGTAAAGGTTTTTTGGTCTGCAAAATATGTTGATACATAGCTTGAGTCAACGCCGCTTGACAAGAAACAGCCAACCTCAACATCACTTATTTTGTGTGCGTTTACAGAGTTCTCAAAAACCTTTTCAATTTCGTCTATTGCCTGCTCCTCTGTAAGGCTTTCGTCAGGCTCAAACCTTGCCTCCCAGTATCTGGTGGTGGTTACCTTGCCGTCCTTGTACCACAGGTAATGTCCCGGCATTAAGCAGTACACACCCTCAAAGAATGTTTCAGGCGGTACGGCATACTGGAAAGAAAGATAGTTGTCTAATGTTCTGTAGTTAAACTTCTTTTCAAATCCCGGGAATTCAAGAATACTCTTAATTTCAGAGCCGTAAACAAAATTATCGCCAACCTGTGCATAGTGCATCGGCTTTATTCCGAAAAAGTCACGGGCAATAAACAGTGAATTATCCTTTAGGTTGTATATAGCAAAGCCAAACATACCTCTTAGTCTGTCCAAAAGCTTCTCCTGCCACTGCTCAAAGCCGTGTATAAGCACCTCCGAATCAGACTCGGTGTAAAAAGTATGTCCCAGCTCTATAAGCTCCTTACGCAGGTCACGGTAGTTATAAATCTCACCGTTAAAGGTAAGCACCATAGACCTGTCCTCGTTATATATAGGCTGATGACCGGCGTCCAGGTCAATAATACTCAGTCTTCTGAAGCCCATTGTTATTTTACTGTCGGGTTCTTTGTAGAAGCCACTGCTGTCAGGGCCACGGTGAGTAATAACCTTGGTCATTCTCTCTATGGTGTCGTCACGGCTTATAACCTCTCCTGTAAAACCACAAATACCACACATATTGGCAATCTCCTTTACATTTTCGTATATAAATAATAACTACATAATACCTCTGTAAAAGGTGTACTATATCTAAACACAATTTACAGATAATTTTAACATAAAAGCATACTTCTTTCAAGTAAATGCGCTGCCCCAAATATTAAAATAATGCTGTGGCGGAATAATGATTTTTAGTTATTATTTTTTAAAAATTCAAAAAATTCGGTTTATAACCGACGAAATTGTCATAAATATTAAAGCATAGTACAGTGTCTTGCAGCTTTACATATATTTTACTTTTCTTTACGAAAGGTTTACTGAAATAAATATTTAGATTTCACAATATTGTTTTATACTCCTGAATGTACCCGAGAGAGAGAAAAAAATTAACGGGGGTTAACCTATTTTAAAAGGAGATTATTAAAATGAAAACAAAGAAGATTTTAGCAACAGCAGCAGCCGGTTTAATTGTAATGGCTTCACTTGCAGGATGCGGCAGCACAGGCAGCAGTTCAAGCGCAAGCGGCTTTGACACAAAATCTAACATTTCGGTAATAACAAGAGAAGACGGTTCAGGTACCCGTTCAGCCTTTATTGAGCTGACAGGCGTACAGGAGGAAAAGGACGGAACAAAAACCGACAACACACTTTCAACGGCTATTGTACAAAGCAGCACACAGGCTGTTCTGACAGGCGTTGCAGGCGATCCGACAGCCATAGGCTACATTTCACTCGGCTCACTTAATGATACTGTAAAGGCGGCAAAAATTGACGGTGTTGAACCAACATCAGAAACAGTAAAGGACGGCTCTTACAAAATTTCAAGACCGTTTAACATTGCCACAAAGGATAATATAAGCGAGGCAGCTCAAAACTTTATTGATTATATTCTAAGTAAAGAGGGACAGAAGATTGTCAATAAGGACTATGTAGAGGCTGTAGACAACGCAAAGCCTTTTGCGGGAGCTAAGGGCAAGGGCAAGGTAAAGGTTGGCGGCTCAACTTCCGTATCACCTGCAATGGAAAAGCTTGCAGAGGCTTATCAGAAGGTAAACAAGGATGTTACAGTTGAGGTAAATACGAGCGACTCCTCAACAGGTATGTCACAGGCAGCTGAGGGAACAGTTGATATCGGTATGGCTTCAAGAGAGCTAAAAGACAGCGAAACAGCAAAGGGCATTAAGGGTACTGTTATAGCAAAGGACGGTATTGCAGTAATTATTAATAAGTCAAATACAGTTGAAGACATTAAGCTTGACCAGCTAAAGGGTATATACACAGGCAGCACAACAACCTGGGAGCTTGGCTAAAAAACAGGCCTTAACAAAATAAATCAGCAGGGCAGCCGGTGCTGCCCTGTATTTGCAAGAAAGGGAAAAACTAATGCGTAAATATAAAGAAAAAATAATGCAAGTGGTTTTCTTGTGTGCGGCTCTTGTTTCAATAGCGGCAGTTTTGTTAATATGCTTGTTTTTATTTGTAAACGGGATTCCGGCAATGGCGAAAATAGGAGTATTTGACTTTTTGTTAGGTACCAAGTGGGCGCCAAACAACGAGCCTGCCAGCTACGGAATATGGCCTATGATTTTAGGCAGCATATATATAACGGCCGGTGCAGTGGTGCTGGGTGTTCCCATAGGCATTATGACGGCTATATGTCTTTCAAGATTTTGCCCGAGAAGGCTGTACAAAATAATTAAGCCGGCAATTGACTTGCTTGCAGGCATACCGTCTGTTGTATACGGATTTTTTGGTATGGTAGTGCTTGTACCGTTTATACGCAATACCTTTGGCGGCAGCGGCTACGGAATTTTAACAGCCTCTGTTTTGCTTGCCATAATGATACTTCCAACAATAGTAAGCGTGTCCGAAAGTGCAATTAACGCCGTGCCGAATTCCTACTACGAGGGCGCTTTGGCACTTGGCTCAACAAAAGAACGCAGTGTGTTCCGCACAGTAGTACCGGCAGCAAAGTCCGGTATTTTGGCAGGTGTTGTACTCGGCATAGGCAGAGCCATAGGTGAAACAATGGCAGTTATACTTGTTGCGGGCAACAGTACGGTAATACCAAACAGCATATTGTCAGGCGTGCGTACACTTACAACAAATATAGTGCTTGAAATGGGCTATGCAACCGATTTGCACCGTGAGGCGCTTATAGCTACAGGCGTTGTACTGTTTGTACTGATTCTTATAATCAATCTGCTGTTTGCGGTAATAAAGAATAAGGGGGCAAAATCGTAATGGCTGTCAAAGAAAAAACTGCTGTAAATGCAGAGAGCATACAGGCTGTTAATACTGTAACCTTTAAGCAAAAAATGCTCCAGTATAAGAACCACCCATCGTCACTTGTACTGTTAATATTGGTAATACTTTGCGCAGTAATTACAGTAGGCGCACTCTTATTTTTAATAGCGTACATTTTAGTTCAAGGTATTCCAAACCTTACACCGGAGCTGTTTTCACTTGAGTATAACTCCGAAAATGCTTCATTAATGCCGGCACTTTTAAATACAGTGCTTATAACAGCCATATCACTTGTTATTGCCGTACCTTTGGGAATTTTTGCAGCTATATATTTGGTAGAGTATGCAAAAAGGGGCAACAAGCTTGTGTCTATGGTAAGAATGACGGCAGAAACCCTTTCGGGTATACCGTCTATTGTCTACGGCTTGTTTGGTATGCTGTTTTTTGTAACTACACTGGGCTGGGGCAACTCGCTTATTGCAGGCTCCTGTACGCTGGCTATTATGATACTGCCGCTTATAATGCGTACTACAGAGGAGGCTCTTAACACAGTGCCGGATTCCTTTAGAGAGGGCAGCTTCGGTCTTGGCGCCGGTAAGCTTAGAACAGTGTTTAGGGTAATTCTTCCTACGGCTGTTCCGGGTATTCTGTCGGGCGTAATTCTTGCAATAGGAAGAATAGTCGGCGAGTCGGCCGCACTTATTTATACAGCAGGTACAATAGCACAGTACCCAAAGGATATTTTTTCATCAACAAGAACGCTGTCAGTGCATATGTACCTGTGTACTAACGAGGGCTTGCACACAAGCCAGGCTTACGGCACAGCGGTTGTTCTGCTTGTACTGGTGGTAATAATAAATGCCCTGTCATCCTTTGCGGCTAAAAAGCTGACAAAGAAAATGGGTTAAGACGGAGGAAAAATTAATGGAGAAATTTGAAATTTCCAATATGGAGCTTTACTACGGCAGCTTTAAAGCTCTGAAAAATATAAATCTAAAGCTTAGCGAAAAGGAAATTACTGCCTTTATAGGGCCTTCCGGCTGCGGTAAATCTACACTGCTAAAGTCCCTTAACAGAATGAACGACCTTGTAGAGGGCTGCAAAATAACAGGTAAAATTCTTCTTGACGGTAAGGATATATACGGTAACATAGACATTAACCGGCTAAGAAAAAGAGTAGGTATGGTTTTCCAAAAGCCAAACCCATTTCCTATGAGTATTTATGACAACATTGCGTACGGCCCCCGCACACACGGCATACGCAAAAAAGGTCAGCTTGACGAAATTGTAGAAAAGGCACTGCGTGACGCCGCAATTTGGGACGAGGTAAAGGACAGACTCAAGAAAAACGCTCTGGGTATGTCAGGTGGTCAGCAGCAAAGGCTTTGCATAGCCAGGGCGCTGGCAGTAGAGCCGGAGGTTTTGCTTATGGATGAGCCTACCTCTGCACTTGACCCTATTTCTACATCAAAAATTGAAGATTTGGCGTTGGAGCTAAAGAATAAATATACCATTATTATGGTTACACATAATATGCAGCAGGCGGCAAGAATTTCTGACAAAACAGCGTTTTTTCTGCTTGGCGAGGTAGTGGAGTTTAACCAAACGGCAAAAATATTTAATATGCCTCAGGACAAAAGAACAGAGGAGTATATTTCGGGGAGGTTCGGCTAATAATGAGAGATTTATATATGGCACAGCTTAACGGTATAAACAATGATGTTATTGATATGGGACTGGTATTGGGCAATGCCATCGAAAATTCTATTTTGTGCCTAAAGGATAACGACGGGAAGCAGGTAAAAGCGGCAAGAGAAATTGAGCTTGACATTGACAAAATGGAAAAAAACATTGAAAGCCAGTGCTTAAATGTTATTTTGCAGCAGCAGCCTGTAGCAAGCGACTTTCACTTTGTTTCGGCAGCATTGAAAATGATTACCGATATGGAGCGTATTGGCGACATTACCGATGATATTGCGTCGCTGTCTGTTATGATTAAGGTGTGCCGTGGAAGCAAGGTTTTAGAGGATATTATCGAAATGGGCAAAATTTCCATTGAAATGCTAAAGGGCAGCATAGACGCATATGTAAATCGTGATGTTAAGGCGGCACTGAATGTTTGCAAAACGGACGACCGTGTAGACGACTACTTCAACAAGGTAAAAGACCAGCTTATCAATATGATTAAAGCCGATGCAAAAGGAGCAGAGGAGGCACCTGACGCACTTATGATTGCAAAGTATTTTGAGCGTTTGGGCGACCATTGCGTAAACCTTGCAGAGTGGGTTATATATGCCTTTACAGGCAAGCACAAAGACCATCTCGACAGCCCGGAGGATATTGACGAGGCTATAAAGGATATTCTATAGCACGATTTTACGAATATTTTACACAACAAGTACACTTTTTTACACCGACTATGGTATAATCACCATAGTCGGTTTTATAATGTGAAAATATACTCAAAGTAATAATATACATACTGTATAAAAAATAAGAGGTGTTTAATGTGATTTACATTGTTGAGGATGATATAGATATTCGTGAGCTGGAGGGGTACGCTCTAAAAAACAGCGGCTATGAGGTTATGTCCTTTGGCGAAAGTCAGGCATTTTTTAAAGCCTGTAACGAAACCGTACCAAGCCTTGTACTGCTTGACATAATGCTGCCAAACGAGGACGGATTGTCTATACTTACAAAAATAAGAGCAGATGAAAGAATGCAAAAGGTGCCGGTAATTATGGTTACTGCAAAGGCCTCTGAAATTGATAAGGTAAAGGGCCTTGATATGGGTGCAGACGATTATATTTCAAAGCCCTTTGGCGTAATGGAGCTTGTATCAAGAGTAAGGGCACTGTTAAGACGCTGCGAGCAAAAGCAGGAGCTTACGGTTTTGGAGTATCATGGTATAACTGTAGACGATTTTAAGCATAAGGTTACGGCTAACGGCGAGTCCTGCGTGCTGACCTACAAGGAATATGAGCTTTTAAAATATTTACTTGCCAATAAGGACATAGTTTTAACCAGAGAAAAGCTTTTGGAAAAGGTATGGGGCTATGATTTTGGAGGCGAAAGCCGCACGGTAGACGCCCACATAAAAACATTAAGACAAAAGCTGGGCGACTGCGGCAGTGTTATAAAAACTGTTCGCCATGTAGGCTATAAGGTAGGAGAATAAGAATTGAAGCTGCGAACTACATTAACTAAAAGATTTGTTGTTGCCGCCGGTGTTGCCACATTGCTTACAGCTGTTTGCTGTTGCGTTGCCACTTGGTTTGCCTTTTCGGAGCAGGCACATAATGACCTTGCAAATTATAGCAGCTTTGTTGAAGAAGTGCTGGACGAAAACAACCAACAATATCCAAATATAAAACTTATGGACGACTACCGTATTACGGTAGTGGACAAAGACGGAAAGGTGCTGTATGAAAGTAACCCGGAGCTGGAAAAGGATGAAATGGGCAACCACAACGCCCGTCCCGAAATCCGGCAGGCTCTTGCCGAGGGCAAGGGTGAAAGCTCAAGGTATTCCAACTCTGTCAACAAGGTTACATACTACTACGCCGTAAAAATGGACAACGGCAATGTACTGCGTATAGGAAAAACCGTACAGAGTATTTTCAGCCTGTACGGCTGGATATTATTTATTGTGCTTTCCCTTGGAATATATGTTGTTCTCTTTAGCTTGCTTTTAGCGGGAAGACTATCCAAAAAGATTGTAGAGCCTTTTAGTAATATGAAATTTGACAATAAGGATTTTGTCTATGAGGAGCTTAAGCCCTTTGCGGATACCATTGCAAAGCAGCAAAGGAAAATCAAAAAGCAATTTGACGACCTGCAGGAGCAGCGTGACAGAATAACCACCCTAATTGCAAATATGCGAGAGGGCTTTATTATGCTTGATGTTGACAAGGTTATTTTGGTTGAAAACGGCAGTGCAAAGAAACTTTTAAAAACTAAGCACCACAATAATGAAGGCAAAAATATTTTGGAGGTTTACCAAAACGATACCCTGCTGGACAGTGTAAACAAGGCGTCTAAAGGTGAAAGTACGGTAAACGAGGTTAAGCTTAACAAAAAGACAGTAAAGCTGTATGTCAGCCCGGTATATACAAACGGGGAGGTTGTAGGTGTAATATGCCTGTTGTTGGATATTACGGCACAGAAAAAAACAGAAAAGCTGCGTCGTGAGTTTACAGCCAATGTTACACACGAGCTGAAAACTCCTCTTACCTCAATTTCCGGCTATGCGGAAATGATAGAAAACGGTATGGTAACAGAGCCGGAGGATATGCAAAAGTTTGCCGGAAGAATCCACAAGGAGGCAGGCAGACTTATATCCCTTATAGGCGATATAATGCGTCTTTCAAAAATGGACGACAAGGCATATCAAATAGAGGGTGTCAAAAGGGTAAATCTAAAGGATACTGTTGAGGAAGCAGTAGAAACCTTGGAAATGTCCACAAGAAAAAACAACATTACCATAGAAACCGATTTGCAGGATGTTACCGTAACCGGCAACGAAACGCAGCTTTTTGAGCTGGTGTACAACCTATGCGACAACGCTATACGGTACAACAAGCCTAACGGAAAGGTGTATATAACGCTTAAAACAGAAAATGAATCGCCTGTTCTGGTGGTAAAGGATACCGGTATAGGCATAGAAAAAAAGCATAAGGAGAGGATATTCGAGCGTTTTTACCGTGTTGATAAAAGCCGTTCCAAAGAAACGGGCGGTACGGGCCTTGGCTTGGCTATTGTAAAGCATATAGCGGAAATTCATAATGCAAAAATAAAGGTAGACAGTACTGTTGGCGAAGAAACAGAAATAACAGTTACCTTTTACCCAAAGGAAAATTAAACTCCAAGAGCAGAGCCTTGCTTTGAATTTGCAGGTTCTGCTCTTTTTAATAAAAAATGTGTTGAAATGTTCTTAATTATGTTATATAATAACAGCAATAGCATTGGTAAAATTGGGGACTGATATTTTTGGACGATACGGTTAAGGCGTTAATAATAATATTAATAATTATATTAGTGCTTGCGGCTATTGGGCTGGGCATATACTTTAAGGTAAAAAGCTTTACAAGAAGGGTTGCCCGCAATATGTTTGGCACAGACAGTCTTGTACAGGGCATAAAACAGCAGCAGGACATTATGTCAGAAACGCCGAAATCTCTTTCCGCTATGACGCCGGTGTATTTGCCTATGATAAATAAAGACTTTCCTGACTTTAATTATGATGAATTTAAGCGCAAGGCAGAAGGTCTTTTGCTTGAGTATTTTAATGCTGTCGAAACTCTTACCCCTATTACCAATATGAGTATTACAAACAATGTTCGTTTGCAGGTAAACGGCATAATAAATAAGCTTCGCAGCAACAACCAAAGAGAGTTTTATAAAAATGTAGTGCTGCATTCTACAGAAATAAGCCGTTATGTAAAAAGCCCGGGAATCTGTAAAATAATTTTGCAGACATCATTAGAGGATTTTAACTACATAGTTGACGGCACCGGAAGGATTATATTCGGAAGCAGCACGCAAAAGGAGCAGACTATATACGAAACAGAGCTTGTGTACGTACAGGACATAAAGCTGGCAAAGGACGGCGGACTTACAAGGGAAAGTGTTCTCAACTGTCCAAACTGTGGTGCGCCTATAACAAACCCAAGTGCAAAATACTGCGAGTTTTGCGGAACAGGAATTGTTCAGAAAAACTTGCTTGTATGGAGCTTTAACAGTATTAAAGAGGTATCGGGATTAGTTACCCACTAAAATACTGACAAAGAATATATAAGGAGAGGATTATAATGGGAATTATTAAAGTTTTGGCTGATTCTGTAAAGGGAGGCTTGGCGGATCAGTGGCTTGAGTCAGTAGAGCCGCCGGAGTCTATGGGCAACACCGTTGCATTTGCACCGGGCGTAAAGGTAAGACGAAACGACAGCAGAAACAGCAATGTAAAGGGCTCTGACAATACAGTAAGCGACGGCTCGCTTATTCATGTTTATCCTAATACTATGATGATTTTGGTAGACGGCGGTAAGATTATAGCCGCCTCCTGTGAAGAGGGCTACTATAAGGTAAGCAATACTACAATGCCTTCCATTTTTGCAGGAAATTTGGGCGGTTCGGTAAAGGAGACCTTTAACAGAATTAAGTTTGGCGGTACTACCCCTCGTACACAGCATGTTTACTACATAAATTTGCAGGAAATGCGTGGCATTACCTATGGTACCGACAATCCTCTGAACTATTTTGATTCTATGTACAGTGCAGAGCTGTTTATTCGTGCCCACGGTACATATTCAATGAAGATTGTTGATCCTCTTAAATTCTTCTCGGAATTTGTTGCTAAGGGCGATATGGTTGCAAATAATTCCATTGATATGTCAAAGATAGAGAATAAAAGACAGCTTAACGGCGAATTTTTAACGGCTCTTGGCGATTCATTGGGAAAAATGTCTGTTGACGGCTACCCTATTTATCAAATTCAGGGAAAAACAGCAGACCTTACAAGATATTTGTCAGACGCATTGGACGATACCTGGAACGGCCGCAGAGGCTTGGTTATTCTTGAAACAACCATCAGCGTTTCTTATGACGAGGATTCTAAAAAGCTTGTTATGTCACGCTCAGAGGGTATGATGTTTGGCAATCAGCAGGTGCAGTCGGGATATATGGCTAAAAATGTTGCCGAGGGCATTAAGGCGGCAGGCAGTAACCCGGGCGGTGCTATGAACTCATTTATCGGTATGGGTATGGGCATGAATATGGGCGGAAATATTATGCAGGGCTATCAGCAGCAGGCAAACCAACAGCCACAGGGCGGCTATCAGCCTCAGCAAGGCGGCTATCAGCCTCAGCAGGGCGGTTACGCTCAGGGGGCAGCAGCAGGCGTGGCGGCAGGCGTGGCAGGTGCTGCACAGCAGCCAAAGGCTGACAGCTGGAGGTGCGAATGCGGTGCTGAAAATTCCGGTAAGTTCTGCAACCAGTGCGGTAAGCCGAAGCCGGCACCGGCTGCCGAAACAAAAGCACAGGGCTGGACCTGTGAATGCGGCACCGTAAACACCGGCAGGTTCTGTCAGGAGTGCGGCAAGCCAAGGCCGGCAAAGCTAAAGTGTCCAAACTGCGGATTTGAACCGGATGACGGCAACAAGCCGAAGTTCTGTCCTGAATGTGGAACAAAAATGTAATTAAAACTTAAAAAGTAAGCTTGCAACGGGGCAGCTGTACCAAAATGTACGGTTGCCCCGTTTTGAAATTTTTAGTCCTGTTTAGTTACAATTTTTTAATTCTGATTTATAATTTAAAAGATATGTTTGTTTAATCACGGCTCCAATGCTTTGTCTGCCATAAAATCCTCCGCAAAATCCACTGCATTTTTTAAGGAAAGGTGCTTTACCTTAACGGTAATTTTTTTCTTGTCGCATACATATAATATTAAGTGGCATTTTTTAAATATTTGCTGCCAAGGACTTTGGCGTATTTCAATCCTTGCTGCCGAGCTTTTGTATATTATGGCAGACATAAGGTTTAGCCTGCTGTAGTAGTTTACCCTTATGGACTTGTTGCCGTAGGCTATGCCGCAGTGCTTGTAAGCCAAAAGCCTAAACCACAGCCAAAGCACTCCAAAGGGAACAAGAGCAACCGCCGTAAAGCTTGAAATAAAGTTGGTGTTAAAGCTTTCGCTAAGTCTAAGGCACACTGCAGCTGTTATCAACAAGAAAATCAGCGGTGCACACAGGTAGCTTTTTACAGCCTTTTTTTGTGGGCGTATTACATTGCAGGCTTTTTCAACAGGTACTATTGTTCCTACATAGCGGTTAAGTTTGTTTCCAAAGGTAAGCGGAATGTACACACCGCTGTTTTTATCCTCCTTAATGCCTGTATACAATACCGAAAGAGTATACAGGCCGGCAATGCACATAAGAAGCGACTGCTTAATAAGTACGCCGTTTATAAATTCTCGGTTTATGCATAATATACTTTTCTTTAGAACGCCCTTATAAACATACAAGTGCTTTTTGCTGTAAAGGCAGGTGAAGCCTGCATTTGAAATAATTTGGTTTATAAGCTCGAACAAAAAGCCGGCAAATATAGTTCCGGCTGCATATGCCAAGGCGGGCGGTACAAATCCGGCTAACAAATTTTGAAAAAAGCTTAAGCTGTCAGCCACCAGGTTTGACGCTCTTTCTCCAAGCAGTATACTAAGCCTGTTTAATATAACGGAAAGTGCAAGTGTGCCTGTTAAGGTGTTTGAGCGGGTAAGGGACATAAAAAACGGAGCCAAAAGTCTGCTTTTGTAAACCTGCTTTTTTTGAACAAGCCCTGTAGTAAGGTTAATGATTTTGCATGCCGCTGTGCTGCCTGTAAAAAGCTCCGCACGGTGTACCCTAAAGCAGGTGCTGCTGCCGATATACACCCTGTTGCAGTGTACCAGCCAAAGAATTATACTTCGTGTAACGCTTATAACGGTTATTTCCCGTATAGGAAGAAAAATTTCGTTGTGGCGAAAGAAGCCTTTTTTGCAGACAATACGGTCTGTGTGCTGAATATACGAAATCTGCTTATATTCCAGACATATTACAACACCTATAAATACAATAAGCAGAGTGTTGAGTACGGTGTAGGCTATTCTTTGCCATATGCTTTCCGGGTTAAGAAATATTTGCTGCAAAAACGGGAAAATCAAAAGAAAAAATACCCTTGAAAATATGTGGTAAAAAGTAAATATGTGCGGCTTTACCGTAAGGTGCTTTTTACTCATAAATAAAAACCTCTAGCTGCGGCGGTATTTTACTTATGTTGGCTACAACCAGCCGACCGCTTTTTGTATAAAGATAAAGCGAAAAAATGCCAAATATTTTTTGAAAGGGTGTTGTTACGGTGCTTGCATAGTTTATGTCGCTGATTTCAGCAAAATATTTACGATAAAACACAGCTCCCTTGGTTATACAAAGGCTTTTGCTATTTATTTTTATACTGTACCTTTTGAACAGCATAGACGGATACACAAAAAATATTATAATCAGTGCAGGAAATGATAAGGCAGCAACTGCCGCAGATATTAAAAATGAAAACGCCATAATTACGCCGCAGACAAACGCCGCAATTACCGCCACAGCCGCAATACGCAGTCTGTACAGAAAAACGGCACGGTTAGCCATCTTGTATTCTTTATATTTCATATACAACCGCCTTTAATTCGATAATTATGTAGTTGTGGGAAAGGTTGTTTTGTACAGCTTGACAAATACTTGACAAAAGTATAAAATTTAAGTTATATTGACCTATTTTGTACATATTGGGTTTGGCGAAAATGCCGATGATGTATCGTGAAGTTGGTAAAAATGCTAATAAATAATTATACGATTAGGTATTTTAAACACAGTGTTAAGCGAAAGGATTGTTTTTAGTATGGAGTTAAAGGGATCAGAAATAATTGCAGAATGTTTGCTTGAACAGGGAGTTGATACTGTTTTCGGCTATCCGGGAGGAGCAGTTCTTGAAATTTACGACGCACTGTACAAGTACAGCGACAAAATAAAGCATATTATGACAGCACACGAGCAGGGTGCTTCTCACGCAGCCGACGGCTACGCAAGAGCCACAGGCAAAACAGGCGTTGTTATTGCTACATCGGGTCCCGGTGCAACCAACCTTGTAACAGGCATTGCCACCGCTTATATGGACAGTATTCCTATGGTTGCCATTACAGGAAATGTTGGCAGAGCCTTGCTGGGTAAGTCCAGCTTTCAGGAGGTTGACATTGCAGAAATTGTAAAGCCTGTTACTAAAAAGAGCTTTCAGGTTGCTACTATGGAGGAGCTTGCTCCAACTATTCGCAAGGCGTTTCAAATTGCCGGCAGCGGCAGAAAAGGCCCTGTTTTAATTGATGTGCCAAAGGACATTACAGCAATGAAAACAGAATACACAAAGCAGCAGCCTTTGCCATATGAGCCAATAGCCGAGCCAAAGGCAGAGGATATTGACGAAGTTGTTAAGCTGTTGGAAAACTGCCAAAGGCCTGTTATATATGCGGGCGGCGGCGTTATATCCGGCAACGCTTCCAAGGAGCTGACAGAGTTTGCTGAAATTTTGGACGCACCTGTATGCTGTTCTCTAATGGGTATGGGCGACATATCAGGCGACCACCCGTTATTTGCCGGCAACCTTGGTATGCACGGTGCAGTAGAAACAGGTATGGCTATAAAAGATGCCGACCTTATTGTTGCGGCAGGTGCAAGGTTTTCTGACAGAGTTGCAGGTGACACAGAAAAGTTTGGTGCAAACGCAAAGATTATTCATCTGGATATAGATTTAAAGGAAATCAACAAAAATGTTAAGGTAGACAGCTGGTTGCTTGGAGATATAAAAGAGCTGTTGTCAGAGCTTAAGGCTAAGCTTACACAGCAAAACCATGAGCAGTGGAAAAAGGAGCTTAGCAAGTACACAACCGTTACCGAGGTTAAGGACGGAAAGTATATAACCCCACAGGAAATACTCCATGCAGTAGAGGAGCTTAGAGGGGATAATGATATAGTGGTAACAGATGTAGGCCAGCACCAAATGTGGGCTGCACAGGAGTGCCGCTTTAGAGCACCACGCACATTCCTAACCTCAGGCGGACTTGGCACAATGGGCTATGGTATGGGTGCGGCCATAGGTGCATATATGGGCTGTCCTGACAAAAAGGTATTTTTAGCCACAGGTGACGGCAGCTTCCATATGAATATGAACGAAATGGTTACACTAAAAAGCTACGACATACCTGTAATAATAATGGTGTTTAACAACACGGTTTTGGGTATGGTAAGACAGTGGCAAAAGCTGTTTTACGGCAGAAGATTTTCACAAACAGACCCTCACAGAGCAACCGACTTTGTTGCGGCTGCCAAGGCATTTGGCATAGAGGGCTTTTCGGTATCAGAAGAAAAGGACATAATGCCTACGCTGAAAAAGGCTGTAGAGCTTAACGCACCTGTTCTTATAGATTTTCACATTTCACCGGACGCAAATGTATTGCCTATGATACCGCCGGGAAAAGATGTTGACGATATTATACTTGAGTTAGATTAATATAGTGCTGTTTAATAATGACGGCTGTACATACTAACCGCTACAGTTATTATTGGCAGTACACCAAAAAATATCCTAAAAAAACAAGGAGAGTGGTAATATGCAAAGCTATTTTATGCTTCACGACGGTGACTACGAATTCAGTTCTGTTACACCTGAAATTTATAGGCTTAGTAAAAAATGCCTGAAAAATAATATGATAGACCCTGAATTTTACAATAAGTACGATGTAAAAAGAGGCTTGCGTGATGTAAACGGTAAGGGCGTATTAACAGGCTTAACAGAAATTTCAGAGGTGTTTTCATTTATTGAAAAACCCGACGGCACCAGAATAGCACAAGACGGAAAGCTTTTTTACCGTGGCTACGATGTAGAAGACATAGTAAAGGGCTTTACAAGTGAAAACCGCTTTGGATTTGAAGAGGTAGCGTACCTGCTGTTGTTTGGCGAGCTGCCTGACAAGGCAAATCTTGACGATTTTTACAAAATGCTTGACTATTACCGCACACTGCCTACAGGCTTTGTAAGAGATATTATCATGAAAGCACCAAGCCGTGACATTATGAACGCTATGTCAAGAAGCGTGCTTACAATGTATTCCTACGACAGCAACGCTGATGACACATCTATTCCAAATGTACTTCGCCAGTGCATACAGCTTATTGCGCTGTTCCCTATTTTCTCTGTTTACGGTTTCCAGGCTTTTCAGTATTACCATGACAACCAAAGTCTTATTATACATACGCCAAAGTCAGAGCTTTCTACAGCTGAAAATATTCTGTATATGCTGCGTCCTGACAGCAAGTATACTCCTCTTGAGGCTAAGCTGCTTGATATGGCGCTGGTACTACACGCTGAGCATGGCGGCGGAAACAACTCCACATTTACTACTCATGTTGTAACCTCCTCCGGCACCGACACCTATTCGACTATTGCGGCGGCTTTAGGCTCGTTAAAGGGTCCTAAGCACGGCGGTGCCAATATAAAGGTGGTTAATATGTTTGAGCATATTAAAAGCCATGTAAAGGATTTTGATGATGAGGAGGAGATTGCGGCATATCTGGAAAGAATTCTCAATAAAGAAGCATTTGACCACAGCGGCTTAATTTACGGTATGGGCCACGCAATATACTCCATAAGCGACCCTCGTGCAAGAGTGTTTAAGGGATATGTTGAAAGGCTTTCAAACGAAAAGGGAAAACAGCGTGAATTCCGCCTGTACAACAATGTAGAGAAAATTGCCGCAAGACTTATTTCGCAGAAAAGGAAAATCCACAAGGGCGTTAGTGCCAATGTGGACTTCTACAGCGGATTTGTTTACAGTATGCTGGAGCTGCCAAAGGAATTGTTTACGCCTTTGTTTGCGGTAGCCAGAATTGCAGGCTGGAGTGCACACAGAATAGAGGAGCTTTCAAACTCCAGCAGAATTATTCGTCCCGCATACGAAAATGTAATGCCAAGACGCCCATATGTTAAAATGGACAGCAGACAGTCTGACGATTCATATGACGAAATACAGGATTAGTATTTACTCGCAAAGCAATTTATGTCGAGCTGCAATTAGATAAGATTAAAAACCTACCAAAGCAAGCACCTTGCCTTGATAGGTTTTTGTTTTTATGTGGGTCAAAATATATATGTATTTAAAATAAAAGGCTCTATAATAAAGTTAGAGTAAGGGAACGAGCCTACAAAACAAATTATAAAAAATAAAAGGCTCTCCGCTTTGGAGAGCCTTTTGGTGACCCGGACGGGAATCGAACCCGTGTTACCGCCGTGAAAGGGCGGTGTCTTAACCGCTTGACCACCGGGCCATTTGGTAGCGGAAATAGGACTTGAACCTACGACACTTCGGGTATGAACCGAATGCTCTAGCCAGCTGAGCTATTCCGCCACAACGCCGACTTCAAAATCAGTCAGCTTGTATATTATATTACTAATTAATTTATTTGTCAACACTTTTTTTAAATTATTTACTTTTGCAGCCCTTTTTAGGTATACAGGAGGTATCCTTTTATTAGCGTTGTGTTTTTTTACCTTCGCAACAACTTGTTTATTTATAGGGACAGTCCTTATTTGTATATTGCTTTTTCGGAATAAGTGTGTATTCCTTTTTCTTATTATTTGTTAAGGCTTAAAATTTATAACAATAATGAATATGAAAAATCAGGCTGAAAATATTGTAAATAGTTTTAGAGCTAATAGCTATTTTACCTTAACAATGTTGGTCATAACTCCCTGCTGTGTTATGTCAAGCAGACCGTAGGTAGCACCGTAGCCGTGTGCACTGCCGGGATTCATAATGTAAAGCCCGTGGTCGTAGGCTGTTACTGCGTTGTGGGTATGACCAAACAATAAAACCTCACACTTGTTTTCCCTTGCACGGTATATAGCCTCGCTGTATGTGAACTTAACATTGTATGCATGACCGTGTGTTGCCATTATTTTTTTACCCTCAATAGAGAAAAACTGTTCAATAGGTGCGTCACTGCCCCAATCGCAGTTGCCCCGTACCGTTATAAACATTTTCTCAGGATAATTCAATCTACAGCGTTCAATGTCGTTTAGCCCATCGCCCAAAAAGAACACTACCTCAGCCCCCGGCTGTGACTGCAATATTTTATTTACATTATAAAAGTCGCCGTGTGAATCCGACAAAACCAAAACCTTCATACAAAGCCCCCGTTAAAATTAATGTCATAATTATACACCCTTTTTCATAATAATGCTATAGAAAAAGGTGGTGTTTATATGACAGAAAAAGATAAGCAGATAGAAAATATTTTAAATTCCTTGGCACAAAAGCTGGGTGAAAATCCAAACGAAATAAAAAAGAATGCTCAAAAAGGCGAAGTAGGCAGCTTGCTTAATAAAATGGACGGTAAACAGGCGAGCAAGGTTCAGGAAATTTTAAACGACAAAGAAAAAACCGAACGGCTGCTAAATACGCCGCAGGCACAGGCTTTGATAAAAAAATTGATGGGAGATAAATAAATGGATGATCTGACAGGTAAGATAAATCAGCTGTTAAGCGACCCCCAGGCTATGGAACAAATAATGAGCCTAAAGGATTTAATTTTTGAGCAAAAGGACGACAAGCCTCAAAAGCCTGCCACGGAGGAGGAAAAGTCAATGCTGCCGATGTTTTCCGACGATACCGCAAAAACAATAATGAAGCTGGTACCCGTTCTTTCAAACATAAAGCAGGACGACGACACAACCAGGCTTTTGCACGCACTACGCCCGTTTTTAAGCGAAGAAAGACAGCAAAAGCTTGACGAGGCAACAAAAATGCTGCAGCTGGTAAAAATTTTGCCTGTTATAAAGCAACTTAACTTTTAAGGAGAGTTGTATATGAGAAAGTACGGTGAGGACATAGATAAAATGCAGCAGGACGCTGTTCGCAGAATGCAGGAAATGCAAAGCCGTGGTAAGGCAGGCGGAATGACCGTACAGCACAGGCAGACAAATAATCAGCCGAAGGCTGACAACGAGGATTACCCGGAGCCTCAGCCGGTAAAGGGGCAAGGTAAAATAAAAGAAGCTCCCTCTCACAAGCAGGGAAATTTTCTTGACCTGCTTTTAAACGACAAGGAGCGTAGTCTTATTGTGCTGCTGCTTGTTTTGCTTAGTGCGGAAAAAACCGATACGGGTTTAATGCTTGCATTAATTTATCTGCTTTTGTAAGGTCGGTACTGAATGGCTGTGCAGGCTGACAATAAATCAGCCGTTTAGTTTTATTTAAAGCTTTAGCACCAAGGAAAATACATATTGCAGGATTCTGTGAACAACAGTGTACGCTTATATTTTCATAAACAGAACCCACCAAACACGGCCGCTTTTACGGCTTGCTGTGCTTGGCGGGTTTATTATTTTATAATTTAAAGGGTATTGTACTATAAGCACCCGTGCTGAAGGTGTGCCTTACAGCCCAACGCTAAAGCTTCTGTGCCTTGCTTGTGGACCTCTCTTACTTATTTTCTGCATATATATTTTGAAGTCTGCTATGCTGACACGAATTATAAACAGTATGTTAAAATTAGTAAAGCACTTTACTGAAAAAACAAACGGTGATATAATTAACAAAACATCTTATTGCCAATGGAGTGAATAATGTGAATAATAACCGAGATAGCAAGGCTTCAAAGAAAAATATAATTATTATAGCTGCTGTAGCGGCAGTCGTGATTATTGGTGCAGCTGTAGGTATAGCTGTTGCCTTTAATAATTCAAATGGTGGTGGTAATTTAAGTCAGTCTGAAATCGCTACGGAGATAACAACAGATGAAAACGGAAAAACCGTTGTAATTCAGAAGAATAAGGGCAACAGCTCCGACAATTCTTCCGGTTTAGGCTCGCTGGATGACAATGGCGGCGGCAGCTCGTCAACTTCAAACGGAAATAATTTCTCGAATTCAGGGACAGGCTCATCAGGCGGCAGTGCCTCAAGTTCTGACGGAAGTTCAAATACAGGCAGCTCAGCCTCTGACCAAAACTCAAACGAGAATAAAAACAGCTCCTCAAGCAGCAAGCCGAAGTCCGACAACAGCTCATCAAGCAGCGAGTCAAAGTCCGACAGCAGCTCCTCAAGCAGCGAGTCAAAGTCAGACAATAGCTCCTCAAGCAGCAAGCCAAAGTCCGACAACAGCTCCTCAAGCAGCAAGCCAAAGTCTGACAACAGCTCCGGCAGTGGCAGCAATGGAACAGGTAAAGACTCAGGTGGTACGGTTGTGATAAACAAGGACAAATTTAAAGCCGGAGAAACCGTTACGGTTTCATATTACTTGACCTGCCCGACAAAGTTTACGGCAATAGACGCTTACATAACCTACGATTCATCGGTTATGACACCTGTAAAGGACAGTATATCTATGCCTAATATACAAGGCAGTATGTACAATGCCGACACAAAGGGCAAGATTTTGTTTTTATCGGCGTCAGCTGCAGCTGTAAATGATTTTTCAATGGAAAAGCTTTTGATTAGCTGTAAATTTAAAATAAACAAATCAACCTCAAAAAGCAAAATAAACCTGAATATTAGTGAAATACTGGACAATGATGTTTTAAATATTCCAGACAGTACATATACCGTCACTGCTAAAATAGAAAAAGCGTAGTTTTGTAAATTTATCACCTTATAAAAGCACATAAAAGCACTCCGCAGGGATTGAAAATGCGGAGTGCTTTTATGCGTAGATTTTTGCATACATATTCGTATAAAAAAGCGACCGGCAAAACCGGTCGTTAAATAATTATGTTGGCGTTTTCCTATTTTCCCGGGCCGTCACCGGCCAAGTATCTTCGGCACTACTGAGCTTAACTTCTGTGTTCGGGATGGGAACAGGTGTACCCTCAGTGTCGTCAACACCAACTTGTATTTAGTCTGCAATTTTTGAATGCAAAGCTATGTTATCACTTTTGTAAAGCAAAGTCAATAGAAAAAATTTAATTTTAAGAATTATTTTGAGTTAAATTAGAAAACTGCAATCTATATAATTTTTATTATAGTAAAAACTATATATTTTTGCTAATTTTTACTGTTAAATAATTACAAAACGGAGAAAAAATAAAAAACATTTTTTAAATATTGTTTTACTACTAAAAATAAGCTATAATTTAAGATGTCTAATCAAATAAGAATGGAGGTAATAAATTAATGAATAGACGATTTTTAAGCATCGTGTTAAGTACGGTACTTGCTACAAGTTCGTTATTTACCGGTGCAACGGGCGTTTCTGCAGCTGATGAATCAAGCGGCAGTGCAGAAAAAGGCAGCGCTGTTACAAGTCAGCCGAGCAAGGATGACCCTGTTACATTAAATGTATATGGTTATCGCCTGGATGATAATTATTATGCTGGCACTGGCACCAGGCCTCTGTCAGAGGTTATGGATGATTATCATCAGATTAAGGCTAACAGGGGTGACACCATCAAGGTCAAAATAAGGATAGCCGGCGACACTGAGTCGATCTTGCCTACATTAAAGGTTCGTTATGATTTGCATAAGGAAGGCCTGGAGTGGACTACCGGGGAGAACGGTACCGGTGATAAAATGACCGGCAGCTTGGAAGAATTTATGAGCTGGTATAAGAGTCCTAAGAGCACTCAAAGGTACCTTCCAAGACAGAAAGGCTCACTAATATCAACCGTTTCGGATGATATTTATGAGGCAATACAGTGGAATGAACATTGGCAGCCTTTGCTTGATGCGGCTTGCGATAATGGCTACGATCCCGTAATGGATAATGGTGTATGTGATTTGTCAAATCCTGATGCTGATACTATCGGTGCTTTAGGGATTACATGGGCAGGGTACAGCATAGCTACACCGCAAAGCTTTTCGCCTGAATTGAAGGAGGCTTTCTCAAAAACGACCTTTACACAGGAATCAGGAGACCATTTATGTACAATAAGCTTTAAGGTTTCCGAGGATGCATCTCTTGGCAACGAGCAGAGTATCCTCATATATCAGCCAACGTTTACAAAACTGCCTGAAGCCAAGGAGGCCGGGATTAGGGATTTGAAGCTGGAGGTTACAGGTTCTACCTATGTAGAGCCGGCAGAGCCAACAGCAGCTCCAACAGAGCCAACAGCAGCTCCGACAGAGCCGACAGCAGCTCCAACAGAGGCAACAGCAGCTCCAACAGAGCCAACAGAGGCAACCGCAGTTATTCACTTTGCCGATGATAATCAGAGAGAGCCGCTAGTGCTTAAGGTGGGCGATACCTTCGAGTACGATGCTTACATTAAGCTTACAGAAGGCAAGGTTGTTTTCTTTGGTAGTACAACATGGTTTAACCAGCCTGTGGGTACAAGGACTTCTAAGGTAACTGATGAAGAGAAGCACCCAAGAGGTATTTCTTCCGGGGATTTCCCAAAAATATTAAAGCTTGCGGGAACTCCTAAGAAAAGCTACACACCGTATTTTGACCCGCTTGAGTCTGGTAGTCTGGGTTTCGCACTTAATAGCACAGGGACTGCGGCAACAGTTATAGCAGGTGGAAATCTCACCAAGGATGATGACGGTAACAACATAAAGAATTATTATAACACACATAATGGTCCGTTTGATCAGCCTGGCGGTTGTAAGCTTTATACAATCAAATTCAAGGTAGCTGCTCCGGGTGAATGTGAGGTCTTTACCTCTGCACTTGATGGCGGCTACGGAGCACTGGATGAGAACGGTAAACTTGTAGATGGGGCAGATTCTGTAACTGTAGCCATTTACAACGAGAAAATCGAGGAGCCAACAGAGCCAACAGAAGCACCAACAGAAGCTCCAACAGAAGCTCCAACAGAGGCTCCAACTGAGGCTCCAACAGAAGCTCCAACAGAGGCCCCAACAGAGGCTCCAACAGTAGCTCCGACAGAGGCTCCAACAGAGGCTCCAACAGAAGCACCTACAGAAGAGCCAACACATACTTACACGGTATATGGTACAACAAATCTTTGCGGTACTAACTGGGATCCAACAATTGTCGGCAATGACATGCAGCTGCAGGCTGACGGTACATACAAGATGGTATATACCGGTGTAAGTCCAATAGGCGATGGACAGGAGACTTTATTCAGAATAGCTCAGGATCATAATTTGAATGTTACATATGGTGACATTAATAACAACAACGAAGACTGTAAAGTTAATGTTACTGTTCCAAATTCAACAGTAGAGATATTCTTTGACCCTGCAACAGGTGTTGTAAATTGGAATGTAATTGACGGTCCAACAGAGGCTCCAACAGAAGCACCTACAGAGGCTCCAACAGAGGCTCCAACAGAGGCTCCAACAGAGGCTCCAACAGAAACTCCAACAGAAGCTCCAACAGAGGCACCTACAGAGGCTCCAACAGAAGCTCCAACAGCTGCACCAACAGAGGCTCCAACAGAAGCTCCTACAGGAGAGCCAACACATACTTACACAGTAGTTGGTACACCAAACCTATGTGGTTCAAACTGGGACCCTGCAGATACAACAAATGATATGCAGCTACAGGCTGACGGTACATATAAGCTTGTATTCACAGGTGTAAATCCATTGGAGGATCAGGATACAGAGTTTAAGGTAGTAGAAGATCATTCTTGGGATCATAGCTTTGGTCCGGATGGCGATGCTCCTGGTTCTGCTAACTGTGTTCTTGGTGCATTTGAAGAAAACTCAACAGTAGAAGTATTCTTCAACCCTGAAACAGGTTTCGTTACTTGGAATATAATTGCAGGTCCAACAGAGCCAACAGTTCCAACAGAACCAACAGTTCCAACAGAACCAACAGTTCCAACAGAGCCAACAGCTCCAACAGAGCCAACAGCTCCAACAGAGCCAACAGTTCCTACAGTTCCTACAGTTCCAACAGAGCCGGACGAACAGCCAACAGATGTACCTACATCTTCAAGCCCTGCTACACCTAACAGCCCAACAACATCAGTTGTAGTTCCAGGTGACAGCAGCAGCAACAACAATGGCAATGTCGACACATCTACAGGTAAGGTAGCTACAGGTGACAGCGTATCTGTCGCAGTTCTACTTTCAGTACTGATGATGGCTGCAGGCGTAGTTGTTCTGACAAGAAGAAAGTATTTTTCTAAGTAAATTTAATTAAGCTTGTTTTTTAAGCTTGATTTCGGTCGACCACCCATTTGGGTGGTCGATTTTTTCGCAATATTTTAAGGCTCTGCGTCAATAGAGTTGGGATAAAACCGCAAAAAAGAAAGGCTCTATGTTAATAGTTGGGGTAAAAACGTAAAAAGAAAATTGATTAAAACAAGTGGCGATAATCAAGTTGCCACTTGTTTTTGATTTTGGTGTGAAAAAATATGAAGAATACGATTAAGAAAATGCTTGAGGTTGGTGAAACTGTAAGCATTTTTATCCTGTTGTTACAGTCTTACATAAAGCTGTTTGGGGTATAAAAAAGAGGCTTGTTTTGCTGTGGGATAAGTGAAGCAAAAATTGTACAATAAATATTATAAAAACTGCGGACAGGAGGTATCTTTATTACCTTGATATAAAATATAAAGTAAAAATTTGTAAATATGTATTAGTTGCTAGAATAGCAAATGTATGGTAAAATAAAACTGTGTATAGGTCAAAGGAGGTTTATTGAATGATAAAGTTTGTTAATGTGTCAAAGGATTACGAAGACAGTGACACACATGCTCTGAGGGAAACGTCATTGACAATTGATGACGGTGAATTTGTTTTTATCGTTGGCTCATCTGGAGCAGGAAAAAGCACACTCCTAAAATTAATAATGAGAGAGCAGCTGCCAACAAGCGGCGATATAATAATTGACGATCGTGTCATAAATAAGCTTTCAAGAAAAGAAGTTCCGTATTTACGCAGAAAAATGGGTATGGTTTATCAGGATTTCAGACTTATAGACAAAATGAATGTGTTCGACAATGTCGCTTTTGCTATGCGTGTTATAGGGGCAAGTCCTACAGAGATAAGAAAAAGAGTACCGTTTATTTTAAAATTGGTGGGACTGGAGCATAAAATAAAGGTACGCCCCAGTCAGCTTTCAGGCGGTGAGCGTCAGCGTGTTAGCTTAGCAAGGGCAATAGTAAATAAGCCAAGAGTTGTTATAGCAGACGAGCCTACGGCAAATGTTGACTTTGATATGTCTATAGGAATTATAAAGCTGCTAAAAAAAATTAACGAAGACGGAACAACTGTTATTGTTGTAACTCACGATAAAGAAATAGTTAAGCAATTTGGCGACAGAATTATTGAGCTTGACCAGGGCCGTGTAGTTTCCGATACCGGTGCTTCAAAAACCGAGCATTCGTATAATAATAGCGGCAATTATGCAGACAATAGCCCAAGCCCTTTTGAATTATTAAATAATGCTGAAAATAACAGTGCTGTTGAGTCGGAAGATAACGCCAAGCAAAATTCCGAGAATACCCACGCGTCAAACCAAGAAAAACTGATGGATATAGATAGGTTTGATAGGCTTATTTCTGAAATTACTGCCGAACAAACCGACAAAAAGTAAAGCGGCGTTGGACTATAGAGGAGTTTTAGATATGAAAGGTTTTGGATATTTGTTTAGCGAGGGCGTTAAGAGTGTATGGAATAACCGTGCAATGTCTATGGCGTCCATAGGTATATTGGTTACTTGCCTTTTAATAACGGGAGCTGCGGTTTTATTTTGTCAAAATTTGCAAATATTAGTTGACGAAATCGGTAACGAAAATATTACCACAGTATTCCTTGATTTTGATTTAAAAAGCGATAAAGAAGCGGCTATAAAAAAGCAGCTGGAATCTAATGACAATGTTGAGAGCGTTTCTTTTTATCCAAAAGAGGAGGGTATAAAGGAGCTGCAGGACAGTCTGGACAGCCTGGAGAATATTAAGAGTGAATTTCAGGGTGACAACAACCCTTTGCCGGATGCCTACAAGATAACTATGAAGGATTTATCTAAATATGAAAAAACAGCTGATGAAATTTCCAAAATAAGCGGAGTTCTTCAGGTTAGCAATAAAAAAGACTGGGTACAGCGTTTTACACAAATTAAGAATTTTGTTGCTGTGGGAGGCTTTTGGGTAGTTTTGGTGCTTGGCTTGGTTTCTCTGTTCATTGTGTCAACTGCCATAAGAACAACAATGCACTCAAGACGCTTTGAGATAAGCATAATGAAGTCTGTAGGTGCTACAAACTCCTTTGTACGCATTCCTTTTATTGTAGAAGGTATCAGTTTGGGTGTTCTTTCGGGAATTGTAGGCTCTATACTTCTGAAATTTGTATACGAGGGTATTGGCAACGCCCTTGAAAGCGGACTTTCAAGAACTATTGCTATTATTGACTTTAATTCTGTAGTAGGCTATGTATTTTTAGGTATGGTTTTGTTTGGTGCGGCAATGGGAGCGATAGGTGCGGCAATTTCTATAAGAAAGTATTTAAAGCTGGAAGGCAACGAGCTGTTAGGCTGGTAATTTCGGAAGGAATGATTAAGTAATGAAAAAAATATTTTTAGCTGTTGTAGCGGCATCTCTTATATGTATGCAGACAATGTCAATTTATGCGGTATCCGACGGTGAGGTTCAAAATACAAGCGATAATTCAAGCGAAATTTCCACTAAAGAGGATGAAAACGAAAAGCTTGTTAAGCAAATCTCTGATCTTAATAAGGATATTGAATCCACAAAGCTTGAAATTGCACAGCTGCAGCAGGAAATTGACAATTCCAATGTTACCATAAAGGACTTGAATGCAGATATAAAAAACAACAAGGAATTGCTGAAAAAACGAATCAGGGCAATATATATGTCCGGCTCCACAAGTAATTTAGAGATTATTTTAGGTGCTGAAAATTTTACGGATTTACTCAACAAGATGGACTATGTTTCCGTTATATCAAAACACGATTCTGAAATGATAAACACATTGTCACAGCAGATTGACAGCAACAAAAACAGCCAAAGAGCTTTGGAAAATTCCCAAAAAACGCTTGAAACTAAAAATAAGGAGCTGCTAAAAAATAAAGCAAGCTTTGAAGAAATTCTAAAGGCTAATAAAGAAGAGCTGAATTATTTGTATGCTGAAAGTACTGAAATTTCCGACAGCCTGTCAGACGATAATGCCGCAGACGACCAAGGTCTTGAGGACAATATAAAGAGCTACTATAGCCGCCTTGAAAATGAACAGGCAAGTGAATCGTCAAGCAGCAGTGCGGCCTCAAGCAGTAAGCCGTCATCAAATAAAAACCAATCGTCCGGTTCTAGCTCATCTACACCGAGTGGCTCTTCGCAAACACCGGTTATAAAGCCAACGCAGCCGGCCGGTTCAAATGATGGTTCAGAAAATGTCAATTCAGACAATAACAGCAACGGCGGCAACAATAACACAAGCACCACCGGCTACATATGGCCTGTGCCGGGCTTTTACAACCTTACCTCATTATGGAATGAGGACAGAGGCTCATATAACCATGGTGCTCTTGATATTGCCAGTGCAGGCATAGACGGTGCAAATGTTGTTGCGGCAAGGTCCGGTACTGTAACCTCTGCAAATAACGATTGTATACATAATTGGGGTAAAGACGCCAGCTGTGGCTGTGGAGGCGGTTACGGAAATTATGTTATGCTTGACCATGGCGACGGCTATATGACAGTATATGCCCATATGAGCTCTATAGCGGTATCTATAGGCGATTATGTAGAGGCGGGCCAGCTGTTGGGCTTTGTAGGCTCTACAGGTCACTCTACCGGTGCACATTTGCACTTTGAAACACGCTACGACGGTGTAAAGTATAACCCAATGACCGAATACCCAAACCTGTCAATTACATACTAAATATAGATGAAAAAAACGGACAGCTCCGCAGTATATGGGGCTGTCCGTTTATGATATTAATAAAAATTTTTACAAACAGGAGGCAGAGGTAATGCACGACATATGGAATCCTTGGCATGGCTGTATAAAGTGCAGTGAGGGCTGTGACAACTGCTATATGTACTACTTAGACAGTCAGAGAAACAGCTGTGGCAGTAATATTTACCGAACTAAGCAGGGCTTTAATTATCCACTGCAAAAAAATAAGGATGGTTCCTTTAAAGTGGCAAGCGGCGAGCAAATTCGTGTGTGTATGACCTCTGACTTTTTTTTAGAGCAGGCAGATGTATGGAGAGAGGACGCCTGGAGTATTATAAAAGAGCGCAGTGATGTTAAGTTTTTTCTGCTTACCAAACGCCCGCAAAGGGTTTTGGAGTGTTTGCCTGACGACTGGGGTAACGGTTGGGAGAATGTGTTTTTTAATGTGACCTGTGAAAACCAAAAGAGGGCAGACGAAAGAATTCCCATAATGCTGTCACTTCCATTTAAGCACAAAGGTATTATGTGTGCACCTTTTATTGGTAGTGTAACCATAGATAAATACCTTGCCAACGGGCAGATAGAACAGGTTATTTGCGGCGGTGAAAATTACGACGGCTGCCGTCCCTGCTGTTTTGATTGGGTTAAGCAGCTGCAGAGTGAGTGTATAAAGCACGATGTTACCTTTTGCTTTATAGAAACAGGCACATTGTTTATAAAAGACGGCAGGCAATATCATTTGCCAAACAAAAGACTACAGGCAAAAATGGCGTATAAGTCCGGTATGAACTTTGCAGGTAAGCCAATAGAATATAAGCTTACCAATCCGCTGGGAATGGAAATTCCAAAGGAGGAATTGTATGTGCCGTATTTTGGAGAAAACTGCAAAATGTGCGGCTCTCGGTTAATTTGCAACGGCTGCAGCCGCTGCGGAAAGTGCAATGCAAAAAACACAGCAGCAAGCCTAAAATAAAAGAACAGAAACGGCACACCATGCTTTTAGGTGTGCCGTTTTTTATATTGTTATTATCTTTTTAGGGATACCGGTATAAGCATTGTTAAATTGTTAATAAAGCGGTGCTTAAATTTGCTCCATTTCTTCACCTACAGCGTGCTTTACACGGTCTTGTACTTCAGCCTTTTTGGCGTTGTTAAAGCGGTCAACTGTACCAACAAGATAACCGGTAATTCTTCTTATTCTTTCAAAGCTATGCTGACCGTCGCACTCACTTCTGCCGCACTTAGGGCAGGTGTCGCCAATAATGCCTGTGTAGCCGCATTCAGGGTCACGGTCAACAGGGTGGTTAATAGAGCCATAGCCAATGCCGCACTCCTTCATAACATGAACAACCTTTTCAAAAGCCTCCAGATTTTCTGTCGGATCACCGTCAAGCTCAATATAAGAAATATGTCCGCCGTTTGTAAGACTGTGGTAAGGGGCTTCTGTTTTAATTTTATCATAGGCGGAAATATTGTAGTAAACAGGAACATGGAAGCTGTTTGTGTAGTAGGCTCTGTCTGTTACACCCGGAATTTTGCCAAATCTTTCAGCGTCCATTCTTACAAATCTGCCCGAAAGTCCCTCGGCCGGTGTGGCTATAAGCGAAAAGTTAAGTCCGTATTTTTCTGTAGCCTCGTCCATTCTCCTTCTCATATAGCCTACAATTTCAAGTCCAAGGTTCTGTGCCTCTTTGCTTTCGCCGTGGTGCTTGCCTACTAGGGCCTTTAGGCACTCAGCCAGTCCTATAAAGCCCAGTGTCAATGTACCGTGCTTCAGCACCTCGCCAACGCTGTCGTTAGGGCCAAGCTTGTCGCTGTCAAGCCATATGCCTTGTCCCATTAGGAACGGATAGTTGCGAACAAGCTTTGCAGACTGAATTTTAAATCTGTCAAGAAGCTGGTCTATAATAAGGTCTATCTTTCTGTCAAGCTGCTCATAGAAAAAGTCTATATTTCCGTTGCTTAAAATAGCAAGTCTAGGCAGGTTTACAGATGTAAAGCTTAGGTTGCCTCTGCCGTTTACAATCTCTCTGGTAGGGTCGTAATGGTTAGCCATAACTCTTGTACGACAGCCCATATACGCAACCTCTGTTTCAGGATGTCCTTCCTTGTAGTATTTCAGGTTGAACGGAGCGTCAATAAATGAGAAGTTAGGGAAAAGTCTTTTTGCACTGACTCTGCAAGCAAGCTTAAACAGGTCGTAGTTAGGGTCTGTGTGGTTATAGTTTATACCGTCCTTAACCTTAAAAATATGTATAGGGAATATTGGTGTTTCACCGTTGCCCAAGCCGGCTTCTGTTGCCAACAGTACATTTTTAATAACCATTCTGCCCTCAGGAGTAGTATCTGTACCGTAGTTAATAGAGCTAAACGGAATTTGAGCACCTGCACGGGAATGCATAGTGTTTAGGTTATGTACAAATGCCTCCATAGCCTGGTAAACTGCACGGTCAGTTTCTGTGTTGGCGTGCTTAAACGCAAAGCGCTGTAGCTTTCCGGCAAGCTGTTCACCATACTTTTCAGTAAGCAGCTTTAGCTCCTCTGCCATATATACCTCGCCGTCGTCAAGCTTTGGTGTGGCGTTGCTGTTTGCTTCGGCAGTGTCTGCAATGTCCTTAACATCGTCTACCGCTGTTTCACTGTCAACCAACAGCTCGGCCGCTCTCAGCAGATTTTGTCTGTAAATTCTGCGGTAGGTTTTGGCAACGCCCTTTGACATACCATAGTCAAAGTTAGGTATGCTCTGGCCGCCGTGCTGATCGTTCTGGTTGCTTTGTATTGCAATGCAAGCAAGAGCAGCATAGCTGGCAATGTCGTTAGGCTCTCTTAAAAAGCCGTGACCTGTTGAAAAACCGCCCGTAAACAGCTTGTCTATATCAATTTGACAGCAGGTTGTTGTCAATGTAAGAAAATCTAGATCATGAATATGAATATCTCCGTTGCGATGAGCCTCGGCGTGCTTTGGATTCAAAATATACATTTCGTAGAACTGCTTAGCACCCTCTGAACCGTACTTTAACATAGTGCCCATAGCTGTGTCGCCGTCTATATTTGCATTTTCACGCTTAACATCATTGTCCTTAGCTGACTTAAAGGTAAGATCCTCGTATATCTTCATCAGCTTTGTGTTCATTTCACGCACTCTTGTGCGTTCCGCTCTGTACAGAATATACTCCTTTGAGGTTCTTGCGTGTCCGCTTTCAATAAGTGTTTTTTCAACTGTGTCCTGCACATGCTCTACAGTGGGAATATCACCGCATTCCTTTTCCAAAGCGTCCTCAACTGCTAAAGCAAGTCTTTGGGCCTCCTGGTAGTCGTTTCCGCCTACTGCCTGTGCCGCCTTAAAAATAGCGTCAGTTATTTTTTGAAGGTCAAATTTAACTTTTCTTCCATCTCTCTTAAAGATGTATTCAATCATGCTTCATATCCTCCATTTCATTTTTTCCTTATTTACATAGTTGGCATAAATTGTGTAATGAATAACCCTATAGCACAATATATAGTATGTTTTATGCTCAGCGTACCTACTAAGTATAGAGCATAACCCTGCCTAAGTCAAGCAACAATAGGTTATTAACCTTAACAACATTTATACAGAAAAATTGTTCATTATTCCAAGTCTTGCAAAATAGCACCTTTAAAATGATTTTACTGCAAGGTTATAAATATGCCTTATAAGCAGCAAAAGCGTGTCGGGCAGGTTGTTTGACTTTCCTGCGGAGCAAATTTTATGTAAAAGTATAGCTGAATTTTAATTGCACATATATGGCAGATACCTTACTATGGCATCTTTTATCCATCTATAATTAATTTTTAAAGGGACGCCGAATAGAAAAATTAAATTAAACAAAACAGAGAGAACAGCCTGTGCTGTTCCCTCTGCAAATTGATAAATTCATTTAAAAGCAGAGCCGGAAATAAATTTAATTACTGTGTGCTTCAAATATAGTTCCCGGATTATGTCCCTCCATAATGTCATAAAGCACATCTGGGTTGCTGCCGTTTAAAACACAGCACTCTATGCCTGCTTTAGTAGCTACCTCTGCCGCAGCTACCTTAGTGGACATACCGCCTGTACCACGGTTAGAGCCGCTTCCGCCTGCCATATGCTTAATTTCCTCTGTAATTTCAGGTACTCTTTTCAGCAGCTTTGCGTATGGATCCTCCTTAGGATTAGTTTCGTAAAGTCCGTCAATGTCCGTTAGTATAATCAGCAGGTCGGCATTAACAACTCTTGCTACAAGGGCAGACAGCATATCGTTGTCGCCAAAGTTTGCTCCGGCAATTTCGTCTGTAGCTACAGTATCGTTTTCGTTTACAACCGGAATAATGCACATATTAATAAGCTCTTCAAATGTATTATAGGCATTTTCACGCAGCCTTGGATCATCTATTACTCGTCTTGTTAATAGTACTTGACCTACAGTGTTGTTGTATTCCCCGAAAATTTTGTCATACATAAACATAAGCTCACATTGACCTACAGAGGCTACGGCCTGCCTTTGTGATGTTGTTATGGGCCTTTCCTTCAGTCCCAGCTTGCCAACTCCTACGCTTAACGCACCGGAGCTTACTAAAACAATTTCATTTCCGGAATTCTGCAGGTCGCTTATTACTCTGCACAGCTTTTGCAGTCTACGCAGATTCAGCTTTCCGTTTTCATATGTTAAAGTAGATGTTCCTACCTTTATAACTATTCGTCTATGTTCCATTATTATCACCCTATAGTATATGTTTAAGTGTCAAGTAGCATTTTACCACAATAAAGGTAAAATGTAAACCGATTTTACTACGGTAAAATACCCACAGCTTTGTATGGTTACTGTGGGTAGGTTATAATTATTGCTTTTATTTACTCGCCGCCGCTTGCTGTTATTTCCGTAGCGGGGTCTGTAGCAGGGTCTGTTGAAATTTCCGAGTTGTTTTCAATAACCGACTTCTCGCCAAAAATAAATTTAGCCAAATGTGTTCTCAAAAGCTGCAGGTCGGTAATTTCCAGTATAGATTGCTGATCGGCAGTCCGGCTGAATTTGTAGCAGTCGCCTGTCGGCAGTCCCATTTCCTCGGTGTCGTATGAAAGATAGGTTAATGAATTTGCAACAAGAGTTGTAATCTCGTCCTTCTTTAGGTTTGTGGTAATCATAGGGCCGATTTCGCTTACTATTTTTACAATGTCTGTAAGGCTGGCAGACTTAAACTCCTTCATAAGAGTTTTCATAAGGTTACGCTGACGGCTTGTTCTGTCAAAGTCATTGCCGGGCACTACAAATTCAGGGTGCTTCTTTTCCTCATAGCCTCTGTCACGAGCATACCACAGTGCTTGTCTGCCGTTTAGGTGTACAACACCCGGCTCGTCTGTTATTTCATATCTTTCCTCTGATTGATTATTTAGATAGGTTTGCCAGTTAATATAGTCAATTTCGTCCTGAGTAAGTGTTATATCAATACCGCCTAGAGTATCAATAATACTCTTAAAGCTTTTAAAATCTACAATAGCATACCTGTCAATATCAACGCCAAAGTTAGATTCTATGGTTTTTACCGAAAGCTCTGCACCGCCCAGTGCATAAGCTGCATTCAGCTTGTCAAAGCCGTGCTCATTGCCGGCTTCGTCGGTATAAGGTATAGTTACCCACATATCTCTCATAAATGAGGTCAGCTTAACCTTCTTGTGGCGGTTGTCTATTGAAACCATAAGCATAGTATCACTTCTGCCGTAAGGGTTGTTGCTATCCACGCCTGAGTCTTCACCGTATACCATAATGTTTAAAATCATGGGGTCATTAAGCAAATCTCCGTTAAACAAGTCCAGCGAAGGGTCGCCGCTTGATGTTAAGGAAGAGGTTTTATTTTTATTTGAATTTTCATGAATAGGCTTGTAATTAACAGCCCCTACAATATTATAAAAATAAATCATACCTACGCCTGATACCAGCATTACCAAGCACAAAAAGCACAGCAAGGCTGTTTTCCACACCGGGCGTTTGGTTTTAGTTTTTTTAGTCTTTGTTTTTTTTGCTTGTTTTTTTCCTTTTGATGATGTTCTATCTTTGTTAGGCAAAACAAGAACTCCCTTCATTCGATGTGTGAATTATGTAAAACAAATATGAAGTTTTTACATGACAACTTGAATTATATCAGCTAAATTGAAAAAAATAAATGATTTTTAACGAGTTTTTAAAACAAATTAATATATTTTGTAGATATGTACAGAAATATAAATGTTATACTCGGTTTTTGTAATATTTTTTGTTTACAGGTTCCACTGAAAAACGGTTTTAAAGGGTGTGTCCTGGTCAGTAGCAAATACCCTATGAATATCGTCAATGTTTCTTACAGGTGCGTCCTCATAAATTATACTTCCCAAACGGCGTCTTATACGCTGGGTTTGCATAAGTGCCACTGCGTCCTCAAAATTTTTTTTACCGGAGCGGCTGCTTCCCACAACGGTAAGCCCCTTTTCCAGAATGGTTCGTGTGTCTATTGGAATCTGGTTTTCGCTTACTCCCATAAGCAAAACGGTGCCCTGTGGGCGTATATGCGTAATTATATCGTTTATAGCGTCATAGCTGCCCTCGCCTCCGCAGCATTCAAAGGCATGGTCGCAGCTGTAGTCCTTTGGTAAATCATATGCCAAATAGGTTTTATCTACAAACGAAAATCTTTCCAGCTTGCGTACACGCCTGCCTATAACCGTTATGTGGGCCTTTGGTATACGCTCCCGTATAGAGCTTGCCACTACATATGCAAGGGGCCCGTCACCCAGTATTGCAATTTCGTCACGGTGACTGTGGGCAAAGTTTTGCATACGCTCCACAGCATGCAGAGCTACACTGTAAAACTCCGTTATGCACGCAATGTGCGGCGGTATACCATCGCAGGGAACCACCCTGTCAGGAGAAAGATCCACAAACTCTCTCATAAAGCCGTCGTCGGAGCTTGAAAGAAACTTTGACTTTTCGTCATAATTTTCGTAAATATAGTTTAATTTTCTTGTAGGTGTGTTGGGTATCATAACCACCAGCTGACCGGATTTAAATGTGCCTGTATCGTCATGCAAAACCTCACCGCAGCACTCGTGTATAAGTGCCATGGGCAGCTTTTTTGAAAGAATTTTCATATCACGCTGACCACGGTAGTACCTTTGGTCAGCATGGCATATAGACATATATTTAGGCCGTACAAGCACCTTTCCGTCTGTATTTACATCACATAGCTTAATAGAAAAAAACTGCGGATTAATAAGCTGATAAATATAATTAATCAAGTTTAATACCTCCGGCTATAACCTCGGCTATTTCATAGTCGTTTACAGTGGTGATTTTCATATTTAATGTTTCACCCTTAATCAGCTTTACCGGAACATTTTTAATTACGCATATTTTGCAAGCGTCTGTAAGTGTTTCCTTTTCTTCGTTTGTAAGCTGTGAATAAAGCTCCTTTAGCAGCTTTATTTTAAAGGACTGCGGAGTTTGTCCCTGATACATAAATTCACGGTTAGGAATTTCAGATATTTCTTCCCCGTTTTCCGAACGGACTATTGTGTCCGTAGCACATACAACTGTGTCACAGGCACCGTAGGTTTCGGCAGCGGCAATATTCTCCTCTATTATTCTTAATGTTACAAAAGGTCGCACAGCGTCGTGAGTTACTATAATATCGTCGTCATTTTCGCCGTAGTCACGCTTTATTTCGTCAATAATTTTAAATATAGTACCGTTTCTGGTTTCACCGCCCTGTGCCAAACGCACACGGTCTGTTTCAATGTTGTACTTGTCAAGCAAATCGTACATATACGACATCCAGCTTGGGTGTACTCCCAGATACACAGCGTGAAATTTGTTGCAGGCAAGCATTTTCTCAAGAGTATGAATTATAATAGGCTTGCCTCTTAGCGGCAGAAATTGCTTCGGCATAGAAGACACATGCATTCTTGTGCCGCTTCCGCCGGCAAGAATTGCTCCATAAATCATTTTAAAACCCCCATTAAATTAAGTTTTAATCATATTTTAATTAATTATCCTTGGTCTTTGTATTTAAAAACGGATTTTTAAAGTCATAACAGCTTTGGTTAATGTTGCAGTATACAACATCGTGGTGCGGCTTTTGCTTGTCCTTTGGCGGCACAGCCATATAGTCGCCAAAGGCTGTTTTTAAGTAAACATCATAGCCAACCGGAATTGGCATTTCCAAGCCCTCAAACTCCTTGTAAACTGCATTGGCAAAGGCCTCCTTAGGGTATTCGCACTGCATATAGTGAGGGCCGGCACACAGCTCGGTAATTTTACTGCATTGGCTTATAGGGTATTTGCTCATATGCTTTTGTGCAGTATGCCATATTTTGCTTCGTACCTTTTTACTGCGAAAAACGCCCAGTAAAACCTTGCTGCCAAGGGCAAGCACTCCGCCGTGATTTTCAGGTACAACCTGTGCCAAAAACAGCGAGTAAACCATTGCCCATACTTTTTGCTTTTTCCTTTTAAAGCCTTCAGGGCAGCCGTCCAGCGGAAAAACATCCATAACCAAGCCGTGCGGTATATCAAGATGAGCCTGATTGGCTTTTACACAGGTGCCGCTGGTGTCTACTATAGTGGTAAAGGTGTTTCCTGTAAAAATATTATCATCAGTTTTCAAACAAAGAAAACGCTTGTTTTCGGAATATTTTTCCCATAGCTTTGGCAGCTTTTCATAATCCTCCCTTGGCATAAAAACATCTATGTCATCGTCCCACGGGATAAAGCCCTTGTTCCTGAGGGAGCCTATGCAGCAGCCTCCGCAAAAGTAGAAAAGTAAATTGTGCTTTTGACAAAACTCTTTAAAATATATTAATGTGTCCAGCTCTTTTAACTGTAGCTCTCGCAGCTGTTGACCAGTAAATTCAACCAGTTCCATTTAAAATGCTACACTCTCCTTGTGCTATTATAACGGCAGCAAAACAGGCTGTTTTAATTCAGACCGTTATAATATAACTTATGTTTGTAATTTATATAATGCAGTGCACTGCTAGTTTTCTAAGTAATAATGCTTAACCTCTCTTATACGCCTTTTGGCACTGTTAAGATTATCTTTCCGAATAGGCAAATGTAATATACCCACCAAAGTGCCTATTCCGTAGGAAATGTGCAAAAGCGGAAAAATAAACGGCAGTAATAAAAATTGCACGCAGACCTTGCCGCTCCTAAAGGCATTGAAGGTAATAAAGCAGTCAAACAGAAAATACGCCGCAAGCATAACTGCAAGAGGCAGTGTAACTGCGCATAGGGCAAAAGCCCCAAATATCAGCAATGCCATTACAAATGCAAATGGTACAAAGTGGAACAGTGAAAGGCACTGCGGGCAGGTCTTGGCAGTTAAACCAATCCAATAGCCGTTGCTGTATTTTTGTTTTATCATTTTTGGCAGACTGCTTCTGATGTATTGGTAAGAGGTTATCTTAGGCGAACAGCAAATTTTATAGCCTGCCTTTGTAACTCTGTAATGAAATTCGTTGTCCTCTGTTCTGCCCAGAGCCTCGTTAAAGCCCCCTACCCTTGCAAAAACCTCACGACGGTATGCTCCGTTAAAAATACTGTTAATGTACTCGTTTTTAGTCTGTGGGCTGCGGTATTTGGCATAGCTGCCGCCAAACATACATTCCTCTGCCGCAAGCAGGGTGTTGTCCCAGGGCTTGTCCTGCATCGGCAGGTTTGGTCTGCCGCCGCCGCAAACAAACTCGCCCTCTGACATTACCTCAACATTGTTTTTAACAAAATCCTCCGGTATAATTGCATGGGCGTCAACCTTAATAATTATGTTTCCCTTTGTGTTCAGCAGGGCAGTGTTCCAGCCCTGTGCCTGATTACCACGGGTGCGGGAAATAACCCTAACATCAAAAAAGTCAGAATTATTAGAAAAATTCTCCATAACATTCTTTGTGTTGTCGGTGGAACCGTTGTCTACAAGCACCAGCTCTATTTTTTTGTGGTCATAAACCTGATTTTCAATAGCTTTAAACAGCTTTGGTAAAGAATCCTGTTCGTTATACGCAATAACGCATAGTGTTACCAACATAAAATAATACCACCCTGTTGACGACTGTGTAAATATAGGGGCAAATATAAAAACAACAATAACGGCAATAGGCATAACAGTCTTGCTTTTATTTGCTGACTGAAATGCTGCGACATTTTAAGTCTGTTTAAAATTCTGCCGGTTAGAATAGCCGCCAAAAAACTGCCCACTACCCAGTATAATATGTTATTATACCACTTTGTTGTAAGAGAATAAAGTTTTTTTAGCGTTTACTTATACTTATTCAAAAATATTGTAAAATATTGTAATAATAATCACTCTGCTTTGTGCAAATTAACTGCAAATATTGTTGTTTGTTGCATCGGGACTTGACTGTGCAGGATTATTTGACGGATTTTCAGTCGATAGGCAGTCGTCTTGATTAATTTGCGGCAGGCTTTCTTGTGATAAACATTCATCTTGATTGCCCTGTGACAGGCTCTCCTGTGATGTTTTGTTGTTTTGAGTACCTTGTGTTAAGCTTTCCTGCGACATTTTGTCGTCTTGAGTACCTTGCGTTAAGCTTTCCTGTGAAATTTTATCGTCTTGAGCACCTTGCGGCGGAATGTCAGATACAGCATTGTTGGTAAACCGGGCTGTGTCTTCAGTTGGAGCTTCATCGGTATTTTCGCCCAAAGGATAATTTGAGTGGTAATAAGGCGACATAGGATTTTCGTTTGCAAGCTCATAAATGTATGAGTAACTTAGCACTGTTGTATGTTTGAAGTAAGGGTACACCATTACGGCAGGAATTGCAAAGAAGCAAAGAAGCATCCAAGGTATAAAGGAGATATATACGCTTATAATTTTGCTGAAGTTTTTTCTTACAATGTATGACGACGCCCTTACAAGCTCTCTTTCCTTGCGGTAGTGAAAGTCAGATACATACAAATACTGTGCCAAAGAGTAAAATCTGGATATTAAAAAGTAGCCCAAAGCACCCAAAATAAGCAGCCACATTGCGCATATTTGTAAAATTGTTTTTATATCTGTGAAAAACTCTCCACAGGTAATTGCGGCAGCAGCCGGTATGAAAAACAAAATAACAAGTGCTGTTTTTTTTAGGGTAAGCAGCAAATTAAGCTGTACGGTATCTGCGTATTTTCCACGCTGAAAGTAATAAAAAACATCTTTAATATCTCCTGTTTCCCGTCCCCTGCATTGGGCAATAAACCTAATGTAACCGGTGTATACGGGAGAAAGAAGTATAAACACTACCAGTGCCGCTACGGATATGGCAATGTTAATTCCCAGCTCCACAGGCTTTTTTAAAACATCCTCTGACAAATACATTGAGGCAAAGTTGAAAATAATTAAAAATGCCCCCAAAACAGACATTGAGCATAGCCCGCCTACTATTGATTTTACCCAGTTATTTTGTGCAAGTATAGACTTTGCCTGCTTTTTTAATGACGCCTCTGCGGTCATATACATCACATCCTAAGTTAAAAATCTAAGTTAAAAATCTAAATTAAAAATTATTGTGTAAACATTCTGTACATAGCTTCAAGACATATTTGTGCGTGCAGCAGAAAATTTTCTGTGTTTAGTGATTCGTCAGGCTTGTGCATATTTGAGCAGTCGTTTGAAAATACAGGCCCAAAGGCAACGCCTCTGTTTTCCAGTGAGCGTGCATATGTTCCGCCGCCTGTAGAGTACAGGTTAGGCATTTCACCTGTAATTTCCTTATAAGCCTGCTGCAGTGCGGCAATAATCCTGCTGTCTGCAGGAACATTCAGCGGTGCTAAATGGCTGTCGATGCTTACACTCAGCCCATATTTTTCGGCACAGCTCTTAATAGTGTCTGCAATACTGTCATAGCAGGCACTTACAGGGTAACGCAGGTCTATTTTTACAGCAGCGTTTTCACTGTCAATATTAATAACGCCTAAGTTCATTGTCAGACTGCCTGACTGTTGGTCGTTTAGATTAAGTCCCATAGGACTGCCGTCTGTTTTAACGCCTATACATTCATTTATAAATTGCAGCATACTGCCGATTTCATTGCCGCTGTAAAGACTGCACAGCATATTAACTGCATGAGTAATACTGTTAAAGCCCTTGTACGGCTCCATAGCGTGTGCGGCACTGCCCTCTGAGGTTAGCCTTGCGGTACCGTTTTTGCACTCTGTGGTAAAATTGCCACAGCAATTTTTCGGTACGGTAATTTCTTGGCTTAGGGTAAATGTACAGCTGTCCGGTACAGCGTTTACGGCACTGCCGCCTGTGGCAGTTTTTATTATTTTGCTGTCGTTTTTTCCCGTTACGGAAATTTGAAGAATACCCTTTTCACAATTACAGATACCATAGTCAGAATCGGGAGTAAAGCCTATATCGGGTACCCGCTCCTTAGAAAAATAATGCTTAACGTCGGTCATACCTGTTTCTTCTGTTGTACCCATAATAAGTCTTATGGTGCTGTCGGCATTTATGCCGTTGTCAAGCAGTGCTTTTAAGCAGTACATAGCCACTACAGCCGAGCCTTTGTCGTCTGCTACGCCTCTGCCGTATAGTCTGCCGTCTTTTTGGGTAAGTGCAAAGGGAGGCACGCTCCAGCCCTTACCGGCAGGCACAACATCAAGGTGCGTAAGTACGCCGCATAGCCTCTTGCCTGTGCCGTACTCCAAGTGACCGGCTATATTGTCAACATTTTTTGCTTTAAGCCCCATTTCCGTGCCACGTGCCAGCATATATTCAAGTGCTTGGCGTGGCTTTTCACTGCCCTCTACAGAAACAGAGTCAATAGCCACAAGGCTTGCAAGATCATTTAAAATATCGTTCTTATATTCAAGAATTTTCTCACCAAAAGACATATCAGTTACCTCCGTTAAAAAGCTTAAAAGTCAGAAAACAGTGCAAAGGAATTTTATAGCAGGGCCGTTGCCCTGTACGGTTTGCTTTTTGCTGTCTGTTCTGTGTGTGAATTGTTGTTTTCTAAGGCTTTGTTCATTATAATTACTTCTTCCTAATCGGATTTTATTTATTCGTTAGTAGTTTCATTACTGTTAAATCTTTTATATAAAAATGTTATTGGCTAATCGTAATAAAACGCAATTTATTAATTCTCTGAATCGGTCTGTTCAACCTGCTTAACGGACTTGCCTGCCTTAAATGCGGATATTATTTTTTTATAATTTTTAACCAGTAAAATATAAATGATAAACACAGCACTTGCTGCAATGCTTATAATTATTCCTGCATTTAAGCCCGGTGTGTTATAGGTAAAGGCTATTTTACAAACCTGATTTGCAGGCACCTCTATTGCCATAAAGCCTACATTTACTTTTTCAATGTCAACATTCTTGCCGTTTACCTGTGCTGACCAGCCATCCTCATAAGGCACGCTGAAAAACAGCAGTGTATTTTGATTGCAGGCTGTACGGTCAATCTCTGCAGTAAAGCCGGTGTTGTTGTATTCAAAGCTGCTGCAGCTTTGCTTTTTGCGGTTTTTGCAGTCCTTGTAATATTGGTCTTTTGTATATGTAAAGCTGCTTGAGCTTGTTTTATTAAGCGCCGCAAAGCTGTATTTCTCCATTTGCTCGTCGGTAAGCACCATTGCCTTTAGCATTAGCCTTGTTTTTTCGCTGTCGGTGCAGCTGTCGTAGTCTTTTTTTGAAACATAGCTGTCGTAGCTAAAGCCCATTGGTATATAGTATTCATTTTCCCATATGTCAAACTCGCTTTGCTTGTCATAGTATTTCCAGCCCGGCATTGCAGTAGCCCCGCCTGTGGTGCTGAAGGAATTGGAATCCTTGGTATAGTCTATAAGCCATCTTGTAGATGTAAGAGAACGCAGTGCATAGTCGGTTGCATCAGGTCTTGATGCAACATCACGATTTATGCCTATGTCATTATAAAATTCCATTACAGAGCCGGGTACAATACTGTGAAAGGTTTGTATGGTAGGAATTTTCCAGAACATTGCAGAGTTGTCCATCATTTGGTAAAAATCTGTGCGGGTAATGTCACTCTGCGGAATGTCAAAGTCATCCTCATGGTTTATTACAAGGGCCTGCATATAATTTTTTGAATCGTAGCCATGAGATTTACCCATGGCAATTTCGGTTACAGTGTAGCCAACCGATATAATCCCTACCGCTATAATACACACAACAGGCAGGAGCTTTTTCTTTTTTGAAAAAACAGCCATTATCACTATAAGTACTACAAGTGACGCCAGTGCTATGGCACAGTACAGCCAAAATCTAAAGCAGTCGTCCATCAGCCCCAACTTAATTGTTTCGCTTCCGGAAAGGCTCTCCTCGGCAACAGGCATAAAGCCTATGGCCGCTGTAAGCAGCAGAGTAAACGCTGTTGTTACCCCTATGGCAGGTGCCCACCTTACCTTAAAGCTGTTTGGATTAACCTCTTCTGCAAGCCTGTCAGAATTACTTTGCGTGTTTTCCAGTGCCATTACAGTTGCCAGACATATCATAAGAACAAGCATATACATCCAGCGTGCATAATACTGTTGGTTAAACAGCTGGAACGAGCTGTTTAAAATAGGCACAAACGCCATTAAAACAAGTATTGGTATCAGCTTTTTTAGCCAGTGCTTTTTGCGGCTTGTCATAAAGGCAATTACGCCCGACACGCTGAATAAAGGCAGCCAGCCCGCCAGTGAGCCCCACTTTGTGTTTGAGTCGGGAGTAAAGGTAGGGTAAGCCGGCAGCTCAGGAGGGAAAAGGTATGCTGTAAAAATATTCAGGTATCTTTGCGGACAGTCGTAAACCAAAGCGTTCCAGCCGTTAAGGGTGTTGCCTATACGGGAATTGCCCATTATGCAGAGTATAGCCGGTATAGTTATTACAGCTGTTGCCAAAAGACCTATTACAGACTCGAATATAAGGCAGATAAAGTTTTTAATTTTAAACCTATAGCCGCCGGCAAAAATCTTAACAAACCAGTATATAATTACAAATACTACCTGACCTACAAAAAAATAGTAGTTCATAAGGCAGCTTCCAAATACAGCCAGTGCTACCAAACCACGACGGTTATTTTCAAACATTTCATCAACCGCCGTCAAAAGCAGTGGGAAAATTATCATAGCCTCGTGAAAATGGTTGAAAAATATATTAAAGCAGGTAAAGCCGGAAAAGGCGTACAGCAGTCCGCCCAGTACGGCATAGCTTTTGTTGCGGGTGTATCTTCTTAAAAATATGTATGCCGTAAAGGACATACAGCCTGTTTTCAGTATAAGCAGGGGCCCCATAAGGTACGGCACGGCCTCGCTTGGAAAAGGCAGAGTCAGCCAAAAAAACGGACTGCCGATAAGATAAAAGGAGTAGGAGCCTATTATGTTTGCCCCCAGGTCGGTATGGTGGCTCCAGCCGATATTACCACTGCGTATTGTGTCATGTACAAGCTGATAAAACGGAATTTGCTGTACATTAAAGTCACCGTAATATAAAAACAATCCGTTGTCATAAATTATAAAAGGTAAAAATATTACTGTGGCAAATAGTATTCCCAGTAAAAACGCCCTAAGACCGTATCTCGATTTTTTATTGCCGTGAGCAAGAGCTTCACAGCGTATATCCTTGGAGTAAGTCATTTAATACCTCGCTGTTTTATATACATATTTACATTGCTGCAGTGGCGTGCGGACACACAAATACCATTTTATTTTACCATATTCGCCCATAAATTGCACTAGCTTTTTAAATAGTCAAAATAAATTTACATTTTACAGCTTAAAAGCTGCTGTATTGTACGCTCCGCCATAAATGCTTTTCTTATGGCAGCCGAGATGAGGAAATACTGTTTAATTAAATAGTGCGTTGGCAGCAGACTGCCGCAGAGAATTAATTTTAACTGCAAAAAGGCGGCTTGCATAAGCAAACCGCCAAAATTATTCTTAAAGTAAGAAATTACTTATTCAGTCCCTCGTATACAGCAACTGCACAAGCAACTGTAGCGCCAACCATAGGGTTGTTGCCCATACCGATAAGTCCCATCATCTCAACATGAGCCGGAACAGAAGACGAGCCTGCAAACTGAGCGTCACCGTGCATACGGCCCATAGAGTCTGTTAAACCGTATGAAGCAGGGCCGGCACCCATATTATCAGGGTGAAGTGTACGGCCTGTACCGCCGCCGCTTGCAACTGAGAAGTACTTAACGCCGTTCTCAATAGCCCACTTTTTGTATGTACCTGCAACCAAGTGCTGGAAACGAGTTGGGTTTGTTGAGTTACCTGTAATAGATACGCCGACATTCTCCTTCTGCATAATTGCTACGCCTTCACGAACATCGTCAGCACCGTAGCAGCGAACATTAGCTCTTTCACCGTCTGAGTAAGCTGTTTCCTTAACAATGTTAAGCTCGCCTGTGAAATAGTCAAACTGTGTTTGAACATATGTAAAGCCGTTGATTCTTGAAATAATGTAAGCTGCGTCTTTACCAAGACCGTTTAGGATAACCTGCAAAGGCTCCTTTCTTGCCTTGTTGGCGTTTCTTGCAATACCGATAGCACCCTCGGCAGCCGCAAAGCTTTCGTGACCTGCCAAGAAAGCAAAGCACTTTGTTTCATCTCTAAGCAGCATAGCACCTAGATTACCGTGGCCCAAGCCAACCTTTCTCTGCTCTGCAACAGAACCAGGAATACAGAATGCCTCAAGACCAATACCGATAGCCTCTGCTGCATCTGCCGCTGTTGCAACATTCTTCTTAATTGCTACAGCACAGCCAAGTGTGTAAGCCCAGCCTGCGTTTTCAAAAGCGATTGGCTGAACGCTCTTTACGATTTCATAAGGGTCGAAGCCTTTGTCAAGACATAGCTGTCTTGCCTCTTCAAGATTTGCAATACCATATTCAGCAAGGCATTTCTCAATTTTAGGCATTCTTCTGTCCATACTTTCAAATGTAACTGCCATGATTAAGTTCCTCCTTACCAATTATTCTTCACGAGGGTCAATGTACTTAGCCGCACCGTCGAAACGACCATATTGACCGATGTTGTTTTTGTATGCTTCATCAGGGCTAACACCGTGGCGAATGTCCTCAAGCATTTTACCCAGCTTAACAAACTGGTAGCCGATAACCTCGTCGTTTTCGTCAAGAGCTGTCTTTAGAACATAACCCTCAGCCATCTCCATGTAACGAACGCCCTTTGCCTTTGTACTGAACATTGTACCAACCTGTGAACGAAGTCCCTTACCAAGATCCTCAAGGCCGGCACCGATAGGAAGACCACCCTCAGAGAAAGCTGTTTGGCTTCTGCCGTAAACAAGCTGCTCAAAAATGTTTTTCATAGCTGTATTAATAGCGTCACATACCAAGTCTGTGTTTAGGCACTCCAAAAGAGTTTTGCCAGGCAAAATTTCAGCAGCCATAGCAGCTGAGTGTGTCATACCTGAGCAACCTATAGTTTCAACAAGAGCCTCTTCAACTATACCCTCTTTTACATTAAGTGTAAGCTTACAGGCACCCTGCTGTGGTGCACACCAGCCAATACCGTGTGACAGGCCGGATATGTCTTTAATTTCATAAGATTTTACCCATTTACCCTCTTCAGGAATAGGTGCAGGACCGTGCTTAGGGCCCTTTGCTACAGTGCACATATTTTCAACTTCTTTAGAATAAATCATGTGTGCTACTCCTTTCGCTTTATTTGTTTTTTGTAAAAAGTGCTTCTTTTTTTACCCTATCATTATAAGCATTTTTTCCTGTTTATTCAAGTGCCTGCAAAGAATAATTTAGAATTTCGGCTTATTTTGTTATGTTTTTTACATTACAGGCAGTGTATGCAAAGGCTATATGAAAAAATAGGCAAACAGTCTTGTTTAAAAGCGTATGTAATGATATAATATCTACTGCACAGACACATTGTTTAACATAAAGCTAGGAGGTAAACAGAATGTGTAAAAAGAAATATTACATTACTACTGCAATAGCATATACTTCTCGTAAGCCGCATATAGGCAACAGCTACGAAATTGTTATGACAGACGCCATCGCAAGGTATAAGCGAATGCAGGGGTATGATGTTTTCTTCCTTACAGGAACCGACGAGCACGGTCAGAAAATAGAAGAATACGCAAAGAAAAGCGGAGTTACTCCAAAGGAATATGTAGACAAGGTAGCAGGCGAAATAAAAGAAACCTGCGACCTGCTTAACACTACCTATGACCATTTTATAAGAACAACAGACGATTACCACGAAAAGGCTGTACAAAAAATATTTAAAAAGCTGTATGACCAGGGCGACATTTACAAGGGCTGCTACGAGGGTATGTACTGTACCCCGTGCGAAAGCTTTTGGACAGAGTCACAGCTTGTTGACGGTAAATGCCCTGACTGTGGCAGAGAGGTAAAAAAGGCAAAGGAAGAAGCATATTTCTTTAGAATGTCAAAATACCAAAAGCAGCTTGAAAAATATATTGAGGATAATCCTGATTTTATATTCCCTGAGCAGCGTAAAAATGAAATGGTAAACAACTTTATTAAGCCGGGTTTGCAGGACTTGTGCGTTTCAAGAACATCCTTTAAGTGGGGTATTCCGGTTGACTTTGACCCTGACCATGTTGTTTATGTTTGGATAGACGCACTTTCCAACTATATTACTGCCCTTGGCTACAGCCCTGACGGCAGCGGTGACAATTATAAAAAGTATTGGCCGGCAGATGTTCATATTATCGGTAAGGACATTCTGCGTTTCCACACTATCTATTGGCCTATTATGCTTATGGCACTTGGCGAGCCTTTGCCAAAGCAGGTGTTTGCACACCCTTGGCTGCTGTTTGGCTCTGACAAAATGAGTAAATCAAGGGGCAATGTTATTTATGCCGAAGACCTTGTAAAGCTTATTGGCGTTGACGCCGTAAGGTACTATCTGCTAAGCGAAATGCCATATGTTTCAGACGGTTCTATTACCTACGAAACAGTATTTGAAAGATACAACTCCGACCTTGCCAACACCTTGGGCAACTTGGTGAACAGAACAGTTGCTATGAGCAACAAGTATTTTGACGGACAGGTTATGGCGCCTACTGCACAGGAGCCTTTAGACGAGCAGCTTAAAGATGCTGCCTTGGCTGCTGTTGAAAATGTTGACAAGCTTTTAAGCAAGTACAGAGTAAGCGACGCTTTAGAGGCTATTTTGTCACTTGCAAGAAGAAGCAATAAATATATAGACGAAACCGCACCTTGGGTTTTGGCTAAGGATGAGGATAAAAAAGAAAGACTTGGCACAGTGCTTTACAACCTGCTTGAAAGCATTAGGTTTATAGCAATACTTGTGTCTCCGTTTATGCCTGAAACTGCCGAAAAAATATTTAAGCAGATAAACACACAGGTAACCTCATACGATTCCCTTAAGGAGTTTGGCGGACTAAAAGCAGGCGAAAAGGTTGGTACAGCCGAGCCGCTGTTCTCAAGACTGGATTCCGAAAAGCTGCTTGCCGACATTGCAGAGGCTGCAAAGAAAGCACAGGAGGCAGAAAAGCCTAAAAAGGAAATCGAGCAAAAGCCCGAAATTACTATAGATGATTTTGCAAAGGTAGAGCTTCGTGTAGCAAAGGTAGAGGCTTGCGAGCCTGTAAAGAGAGCTAAAAAACTGCTGAAGCTAACCCTTGACGACGGCGCAGGAAAGCGTACGGTTGCCAGCGGTATAGCACAGTATTACAAGCCGGAGGACCTTATAGGACACAATGTAATACTTGTGGCTAACCTAAAGCCGGCAAAGCTTTGCGGTGTAGAAAGCTGCGGTATGATTTTAGCGGCTGACAGCAACGACTCTGTGAAGGTAATTTTCGCCGACGATATGGAGGTTGGCTCAACTGTTAGGTAACTCATCACAAATTTGAAAATAATTCTAAAATTCCAAACTGATTATTTAAAAATTTAAAAATCCCTTTTAGGATTGATATGCACCCTCTTTACCGATTTGTTCGGTAAGGAGGGTGCTTTTGCAAAGTGGTTATGTAAACCTATGATGAAATAATTATTTTATAATTTAAAAATTTCAACACAGATGTAATAATTATTGTTTGTGACTGTATAATATGTTATACTAAGCACGTAGCAAACGGAGGTATATATTATGCTGAATATAGGATGTCACCTGTCGGCCTCAAAGGGCTTTTTAAATATGGCAAAAGAGGCTGTTTCAATAAATGCAAACACCTTTCAGTTTTTCACAAGAAACCCAAGAGGCTTCAAGGCAAAGGATATTGACGAAAAGGATATAAATAAATTTTTAGAATATATAAGCGACAAAAATTTTGCTCCTATTGTTGCTCACGCACCGTACACCCTTAATGCCTGCTCGGCTGACGAGAAAATCAGAGAGCTTGCCAAAGTTACTATGGCGGACGACCTTAGACGAATGGAGTATGTACCAAACAACTACTACAACTTCCACCCGGGCAGTCATGTAAAGCAGGGCGTTGAGGTTGGTACAGACTATATTGTAGAAATGCTTAACAGCATTTTAACGCCGCAGCAAACCACAACGGTGCTGCTTGAAACTATGGCGGGCAAGGGCAGTGAAATAGGCAGAAGCTTTAACGAGCTAAAGGATATTTTAGACAGAGTAGAGCTAAAGGAAAAAATGGGCGTATGTCTGGACACCTGCCATATATGGGACGGCGGCTACAACATTGTAGACGACCTTGACAGGGTGGTAGACGAGTTTGACAGTATTATAGGACTGGACAAGCTGTATGCAATTCACCTAAACGACAGCAAAAATGTAATGAACAGCCACAAGGACAGGCACGAAACTATAGGCAACGGTTATATAGGCTTAGAGGCTCTTGCAAGGGTAATAAATCACCCACAGCTAAAGAATCTGCCCTTTGAGCTTGAAACCCCAAACGACCTGCAGGGCTACGCAAAGGAAATTGAAATTTTAAGACAGCTTTATAAAGAATAATAATGCAGTACCGGCTGTGCAGTACGGCATAAACAGGAAGTGATAATTATGAAGAAAAACTGTGTTGTATGTGGCGATAAGGCAAGCATATTAACAAGAATAAAGCTTAACGACGGCTTTTTGTGTAACGACTGTGCCAAAAAATGCAGTGAGCATTTAGACGATTATGACGAAATTACAGCTGAAGAAATAAAAAAACACTTAAAATACCGAGATAAAAATAAGCACAGTGCAATGTTAAAGAATTTCAGCCCAACTATGGAGCTGGGAGAGTACGAAAAATTAAAAATTGACGAGCCTCACGGCTATTGGCTGCTTGAAACCGAAAAACGCTTTCATAATGATAACCCGGATATTTTTATGCTATCGCAAATTACAGACGCTGAATTTGTAAGGAAAAAGGAGTGCCTGAATAATTTTGACAGCGAAGAAAACAGTCAGAAAATCACCGCAAAATTCACAAGAAAGAAGAACCGACGCCCTATATACGGCTTTTGGTTTTATGTTGTTATAAAGGTAAATCACCCTTGCTTTACCGAAATTAATATGCGTATAAATAAGTATATTATTAACGAAAAAAATCAGATTGAATATCTTGCGGCGGTACGCACAGCACAGGATATTGTAGATGTAATTACGGAGCTTTCGGAAAAAGCTAACGAAAAAGAGAAAAAATAAGGAGCTTTACTTATGTCAGATACATTAGACCAACTAAAGCTGCATTGCCTGGAATGTAACAAATGCAGACTGGCCGAAACAAGAACAAATGTGGTGTTTGGCGTAGGAGCAGAAAATGCCGAAGTAATGTTTATTGGTGAGGGCCCCGGCGAAAACGAGGATTTGCAGGGCGAGCCTTTTGTAGGCAGAGGCGGTCAGCTGTTGGATAAAATGCTTAACGCCATTGACCTAGACCGGCACAAGAACATATACATAGCAAATATGGTAAAGTGCCGTCCGCCAAAAAACCGTGATCCGTTGCCTGACGAGCAGGAGCAGTGCATTAACTGGCTTAGAAATCAGGTGAAAATAATAAGACCTAAAATTATAGTCTGCCTGGGCAGAGTAGCGGCCACAAGGCTTATTAAAAAGGATATGAAAATAACCAAGGAGCACGGAGTATTTTTTGAAAAAAATGGTGTTATTATGATGGCTACCCTGCATCCTGCCGCACTTTTAAGAAACCCTAACAATAAGCCCGGTGCTTTTGAGGATTTTCAAAAGCTTAGGGATAAAATTAAAGAGGTTTGTACACACACCTATGACTGATTTAATATTTTACGGTGTGCAACAAGGTTATTTAAAACCGACTGTATGCAACAGGCAGGTCTTGGCGTATACAGTCGGCTTTTATGTTTTCTTAAATAAACCTTGAAAATATTCAAGGTTTATTCAAGGTATTTTTAATAAAATACAATAGATAAGCACTGTAAGTATGTTGCAGAATGCTGTTTGGGTTAAAATACATAAATTTTCCAAACAAAATATTGCAGATTTACCAACGGTGCTGTGTGATGCTTATTACTGCAACTGTTTTTAATGCCGTTCAGTATATAGTATCAGCGTTCTTTTTAAAAAGGTAAAGGAGTGACCAGAAAAAATGGTAGAGGTTAAAAACCTTGTAAAGCGTTACGGTGACAAGCTGGCTGTTAATAATGTTAGCTTTACCGTAAACGAGGGAGAAATTTTGGGCTTTCTGGGACCAAACGGTGCCGGCAAGTCAACCACAATGAATATTATAACAGGCTACCTGTCATCAACCTCAGGCACAGTTACAATAGACGGCTGTGAAATACTTGATGACCCAAAGGGTGCAAAGTCCAAAATAGGATATTTGCCTGAAATGCCGCCGCTTTATCAGGATATGACAGTTAAAAGGTATCTTGAGTTTGTTTATGATCTGAAAAAGGTAACGCTGCCTAAGCAGGAGCATTTGTCAGAGGTGGCAAAGGTAACTAAGATTACCGATGTTTACAACAGAATTATTAAAAACCTGTCAAAGGGCTACAGACAAAGAGTAGGCTTGGCACAGGCTCTTATAGGCAACCCGCCTGTAATTATTCTTGATGAGCCGTCTGTAGGACTTGACCCTAAGCAGATTATAGAAATGCGTAACCTTATAAGAGGATTAGGCAAAAAGCATACAGTTATTTTGTCATCTCATGTGCTGTCGGAAATTCAGGCTGTATGTGACCGTATAGTGGTTATTAACAACGGTCAGCTTGTTGCAGATGAAAGCACACAGGAGATTACAAGCACTGTAAAGGGCATAAAGCGTTTACAGCTGCATATATTCGGCAGTGACGCCTATATTATGCCGGCACTGCGTAGTGTAGAGGGCGTAACAAGAGCCAGAAAAATTTCAGTTGCACCTGACGGCAGCGGAGAATATGTGGCAGAATACAATGATGATAACGATATTCGCAAGGGCGTGTTTAATGCAATGGCTAAAATAAACTGTCCTATAGTAATGATGAGAAATGCCGAAATGTCACTTGAAGACGCATTCCTAAAAATCACTAACGGCGAGGATGTTACAAGCAGAAGAGGAGGCAGAAAATAATGTCAGCAATTTATAAAAGAGAGCTAAATGCATATTTTACATCTCCTATTGCTTATGTGGTATATGCAGTTGCGGCTTTGTTTGGCGGTATGTTCTTTATGGGTACGGTGCTTGCACCGGACACTACCGATATGACCTATGTTTTCCTAAATATGACCTCGGTTGTTATTATTCTTATTCCTATTTTAACAATGAGACTGTTTAGTGAAGAAAAAAACAAAAAAACAGAGCAGGGCCTTTTAACAGCACCTGTAAATTTGTTCCAGATTGTTATGGGTAAATATTTGGCGGCTGTTACAGTATATGCCATTATGCTGGTGCTGTTTGTTATATACGGTATTATTATCAGCTTTTTTGCAGCACCGTCATGGATTACAATTATTAGCAACATTATCGGACTGCTGTTGTTTGGTATGGCACTAATATCTATAGGCACATTTGTTTCGTCGTTGACAGAGAGCCAAATTGTTGCCGCTATTATTTCTATAGGCGTTGGTCTGCTGATTTCTTATATGGATTCATTGGCAAGCTCAATAAATATTGACTTTATTAAAACAATATTGTCAGCAATTTCATTTACAACACCGTATCAGAATTTTGCGGTAGGAATTATTAAGCTGTCAGATGTTGTCTTTTTCTTGAGTGTACCTGTATTGTTTAATTTCCTAACAATCAGGGTTCTTGAGAGAAGACGCTGGAACTAAGGAGGTGCCACAGTGAGTAAAGAAAACAAGGATTTCGATGAAATGTCAAAAGGCGTTTCAGAAAACGATATTACAGAAAATAACATTGATACAGACAATTCAGCAAGTGAAGAGGCTGTACCTGAAAATGCAGATGCACAGAACAGCACTGAAGAAACTGCGGAAAATGCAGATGCACAGAGCAGCACTGAAGAGGCCGCAGACGAAAAGTCAAAAAAGAAAAAGAGCGGCAAGCTAAAGGCCTTGTTTAAAAGCAGAAAAATGAAAAAGGGCGGACTTTCTGTTGCCTTTACAGCAATATTTATTGTTGCTGTGGTTGTGGTTAATATGATAGTCGGTCTTATTACAGATAAGGTTCCGGCTTTGTCCTTCGACCTTTCTGCACAGCAAACATACAACCTTTCGCAGGATACAATAGATTTTATTTCTGCCCTTAATAAAGAGGTTACCATTACCGTTTTGGCATCGCAAAGCTCATACGAGGGAGCCAACGAGTATTACCTAATGGCAAGCACACTTTTAAAGCAGTACAAAAACTACAGCGACAAAATAAAGATTGAGTATGTTGACCTAACAGCTAATCCAACATATATAAACAATTACCCTGACGATACTCTAAAGCAGGGCGACTATATTGTTAAGTCCGGCGATAAGCACAGAGTTCTTTCTACCTCTGACCTGTTTGAGCAGGAAATGCAAAGCGACTATTCGTACCAGGTAAAAGGTCTAAAGGTAGAGCCGGCCGTTACTACAGCTATTTTAAATGTTACAGCTGACAATCAGGTAAAGGTACAGTTTATTGACGGCTTTGGCGACTATGACGCAAGTGCATTTAAAAATCTGCTTGAGCAGAACAACTATGATGTAAGCACTGTTAAAACAATGACAGAGGATATTGACAAGAACGCAGAGGCAGTTATTCTATATGCTCCGCAGGCAGACCTTGACGATACATCTGTTAAGAAAATAAAGGACTTCCTAAACAATAACGGCGGATACAATAAGGACTTTATATATGTTTCCGGCAGCGCTAAATTTGATTCTCCAAAGCTTGACGCCTTGCTGGAGGAGTGGGGAATGAAGATGGGCGACGGTGTAGTTGCCGAGATGGATTCTTCAAAGGTTTACGGCAACAGTCCATACATTTCACTTCTTGACTATGACAACGCAGATTATACAAGTGGACTAAAGGACAGTACCCTAAATATTGTCGGCGGCCGCATAGTGCCTGTTGAAATTACAAACAAAAACACAGCGTCTAACCTGCTTGTAACATCGGCTTCGGCTAAGCTGATACCTTTTGATGCGGGCGATGACTTTAACATTGAAAAGGTTGAAGCTAAGCAGTACACTGCTGCCGCAGTAGGAACAAAGTCCTCCGGCGATGATGTAGAGTCAAATGTAATTGTATTCGGTTCAGAGCTTGTATTTAACGAGAATGCTGTTAAAATGTCTACATTTAACAACGGTGCTTATATAGTTAATATGATGAACAAGGTTACGGAAAATACAGACGAGGGCATAACAATCTCCGGCAAAGACCTTACAAAGCCTAACCTGGGTATTACCTCAGACCAAATTCAGGCATGGTCTATTGTTTGTATGGGTGTGTTCCCTGTAATAATCATTATTGCAGCAATAGTTATTTATGTTAGAAGGAGGAACAGGTAATGGCAGATAATAAAAAAACTCCACAGGATAACAAAATAAAAAAGGCAAAGTCAGAGGCTAAAGCCTCTGACCAAGCCAATAAGGAGCATGACAGCGACGAGCTGTATTATGACAACACAGCCGGTACAATATTTTCAGCTGATTCAGAGGCAGAAACAGGCAGCACTAAGGCCGCCCAAAAAACAAGTAAAAAGCAGCAGAAGCAGACTGACAGCGGCAAAACAGGAAAGAAAAAGCCAGTTTTATTCATAATTATAGCTGTAGTGGTTGTGGCCGCACTGGTAGGTGTATTTTTCTTGGTTAAACACAATATGCCTAGTGTTGGTTCTACCAAATCTACATATCCTACAGACGAAAACGGTCAGCAATATGCAACTGACCTAAAGGGAAATAAAATAGATTCCGTAAAGGACAAGAACGGCAACATTGTTTCTGCCGGCATAGAGGAGCTTATAAGCCATGTACCTGCCGACATTAAGGAAGTTAAGGTGAAAAACGATAACGGCTCCTTTGAGCTGTTATCCGAAACTCCTACAGAAACATCAACGGACAAAAGCGGTAAGAAGGTAACCACCACGCAAAAAACACAGTATACCCTAAAGGGCTACGAGGACGCTCCTCTTGCCTCCGGTATGCCTGACGCAGTTGCAAACGATGCCGCTGCCGTTACTACAACAAATATTGTTGACATAAACGGAAAGAGCATTGAGGAATATGGACTTGACAAGCCAAGAGCAACAGTTACAGTAACCTTTGCGAACAAAAATAAAAGAACAATAACAGTAGGCGGCGAGGCTCCGGACAGTGCCGGCACATACATTATGGTAGACGGAGATAAGGCTATTTATTTGGTAGCAAACGACTCTGTAGATTCATTCCTGTACAAGCCTATGACTTTTTTAGATACAAGCGTTACTACAGCTGCCGAAAAAAGCTCTAACGGCACACCGGAGACCGCTACCATAAGCGGTACCAATTTTAAGGATACGTTGGAGTTTAAGGCAAATGACGATACCACAGTAAATACGGCACACTATAAAATGACAGCACCGGTAAACTGCTTTGTAAATGTAACCAATGGCTCTACAGTGTTGGAGTCGTTACGCTCTATTACTGCAGATGAAGTTATCGCCTACAAGCCAAACGATGACACAATGTCTAAGTACGGCTTAAGCACAAGCAATCCATACGCAAAAATAGCTGCAAAGTTTGGCGATGGTACCATTACGCTGTATTCCTCTAAGCCTAAAACAGAAAAGACCGAAGCCGCTACGGAAGCCGTTACGGAAGCCTTGGAGGACGGTTCCTCATCAACTACTGAAACAACAACGGAATATGCTTATGTTTATAACCCTAGTACAAATATAATCTATAAAATTGTTACAACAAAGGTTCCGTGGGTTAATACCTCCTTTGAGGATATGGTGTTTGAATATGTAATAAAGGCAGACGAAGCCTCAATAAAAACCATTGAGGTTACAGCTGACGGAAAAACATCAAAGTTTGACCTGTCTACAGAGACCAAAAAGGATAAGGACGGCAACAAAACAAAATCTACCACAGTAAAAAGCGGTAAAAACACCATAGAAACAAGTAAGTTTGATATTTTCTTCCAAAATCTTGAGTCTGCAACGGTAGCAAATGTTAAAACAAGCAATGTAAGCACAAGTGCAGACCTAACAGTTAAAATTACTTATAACACCGACAAGGAGCCTGACACCTACACCTTCTATAAGGGTGAAACCGGCAAGTATAATTTCTCTATTGACGGAAAAATAATTTTAGGAAATGTGTTTGATACTTATGTAAACAAAATTATCGAAGACGCACCTAAGCTGGCAAAGGGTGAAAGTATAACGGCTATATAAGGCGAGGTCTGTATTTATATAATGCGGCCTTTGCCAATTAAACAAAATACTGCCTTGGTTTGCTTGACCAAGGCAGTATTTTTGTGTAGTATAATATAAAAAAGGAGGTACAAATAATGGATATAAAAACAGCAGAACAATGTGCGGAATATATTAAGGACAAGATTAACGGATTTAAGCCTACTGTCGGTGTTGTACTAGGCTCGGGCTTAGGCGAGGTTTTTGGCCGGTACAGGCCGGAGAAAATAATAGAGTACAGCGAAATACCGCAGTTTCCTACCGCTACGGTAAGTGGGCATAAGGGCAGGTTTCTGTTTTTTAACCTAAATGGTAAAAATGTAATGGTAATGCAGGGCAGAGTGCATTTTTATGAGGGCTACAGCATAAGCCAGGCGGTACTGCCTATAGCTGTTATGAAAATATTGGGAGTTCAAAGCCTTATTCTCACAAACGCTTCCGGAGGAATTAACCCAAGCTTTAACCCAGGCGATATTATGGTTATTACCGACCATATAAGCAGCTTTGTACCGTCACCGTTAATAGGAAAAAATAATGACGAATACGGTACACGCTTTCCGGATATGAGTAATGTTTATAACAGCGAGCTTGTAGATATTATTTATAAAATAGCAGATAAAATGGATATTCATCTAAAAAAGGGGGTATATGTACAGGCAACAGGGCCAAACTACGAAACACCGGCAGAGGTGCGTATGTTTGGAATACTCGGTGCAGACGCCGTAGGTATGAGCACCGTATGCGAGGCTATGGCAGCAAACTACTTGGGTATGAGCATATGCGGCTTCAGCTTGGTTACTAACAAGGCCGTTGGGCTTACAAGCGAACCGCTTAATCACACAGAGGTAGAGCGTGTAGCAGGCATATCCGCCCAAAAGCTAAGTATTCTTATACCCGAATTAATAGCAAGAATTTAAAAATAGAGAAAGCTTGCAAAATTAATACTGATGTGTTTATGGAAAATACTTATGTAATAATGTAAATAAGTGTTGTAGCAGTGGCATTTAGTGAAAATTATTTATCATACTACAAACACCAACAGCCGTCCTTTTGGGCGGCTGTTGGTGTTTGTACAGTGGGAATATAACCCTAACGAAAACCATATAATATTTTAGAGATATTGACACGCCTGTGTGCTTGACCGTAAATATTTATGCAGGGCGCACATATAAAAAGCAGAAATATTGCAGAAATATTGGAGGTTATGCACTATGCTTACAACGCTGACTGTACTTGATTATTCAAAGGGGAAGAAAAAATATAATTTTTTTAAGCGTGACAAAACTCATTTGGAAGTGGTAGAATATAATAACATTCAGTTGGTTAATATTACATATTACAAATACCGAGACAGAATTAAATGGCACAAGATAAAAGAGCTGGCAGGCAACGAGGGCAGGTGTATATTGTGCAGTAAGGACATTGTATTTCCTCCTGAAAGCGGATTAAAAAGATATACAACAAATTTGTTAAAAGAGAGAATAACCGAAAATACTGCACTAGAGGTTATAAAACGCTGTAAAGCACCAACCGAAAATATAAGAATCGGCTTGTATGATCCGCAGGGAGAGAAAAGCGGTATAATTCGAGAGCTTTTAAAGTATACAGGTCAGGTGACGGTGGTTACCGATGCAACAAAGGACTATTATAAAATATATAAGGATATTATGCGTGACACAGGGGCGGTTATTATTTTAAAAAGCAATGTAAAGGCGTTTAAGGACTGTCATATTATAATTGCCCCAAAAAGAATATCAGTAACCCTTCCGGTTAGTGATAAAGCTGTTGTTTTTACATCGGAAAAGCCGGCTGTCTGTCAAAGCGGAATAGTATACAGCAGCTATATTGTGGCATTAAATGAAAGCTACAAGGAAATAAAGCCCCATTCTCTAAGCGATGAGTATTTTGCACAGGCTCTGTATGATAAGGGCAGACAGCACAGACTCGGCTCCTTGCTTCCTATTCTTTGTGTGTCCGATATTGGCAATGACACTATAGAGGGTATAAGTAATTTTGTAGGTCAGTATGCCAAATTGTGTGCAGAATAGCGGGGCGTGCTTGCAGTGTGCTTCGTAGAAAGAAGTTTTTATATTCCCTGCATTTTTACAAATTGTTAAGAATTTATTAGAAGTTAGATGATAATTTTACAACTGTTTATAATTGTGATGAAAATATAAAACTAAAAGGCTATAAGATTAAGGGCACAGCCGCAAACCTTTTTGTGGGAATGCGGCTGTGCCTCTGTTGTCTGACAATAAAAATTTTTTTGCTGTATACTAAAAACGATTTATAATTAATTGCTTATAAGTAGGGTTGAATTCTGAATTTTTGTGGGATAAAAAAACGACTATCCTCCGGATAGCCGCTTAAATGTTGGCGTTTTCCTATTTTCCCGGGCCGTCACCAGCCAAGTATCTTCGGCACTACTGAGCTTAACTTCTGTGTTCGGGATGGGAACAGGTGTACCCTCAGCGTCATCAACACCAACTTATTCTCTTTGCTGTCTTTCGACAGCTTCATTATTATATCACCATATTTTAAAAAAAGCAACCCCTTTTTAGAAAAAATTTTTAATTTGGAAAAATTTTTATATTACAGCTTCTTTTGAAAAATATATCTAAAATTTATCAGATATTTATACAAATTTTCAATGACATACTTTTTAACTTCTGTTATAATACAGATACAGATTACTTAATAAGTTGAGAAAGGAAAGATTCTATTTATGAAAAAGTATGCCTTTGGTGTTGATATTGGCGGCACAACTATAAAAATGGGACTGTTTGATACAGCGGGAGAAATGCTTGATAAATGGGAAATACCTACACGCACAGAGGAAAACGGCGTAAATATACTGCCTGACATCGCAACGCAGATAGACGCAAAGCTTACGGAAAAGTCTATCTCCAAAGAAGATGTTGAGGGCGTGGGAGTAGGAGTACCTGGGCCTGTTGATGATGACGGCACTGTATTTAAGTGTGTAAATCTGGGCTGGGGTGTATTTAATGTTCAAATTGAGCTTAACAGACTTACAGGATTAAAGGTAAAGGTAGGAAATGACGCAAATGTGGCTGCACTTGGAGAAATGTGGCAGGGCGGCGGTAAGGGCTACAAAAACCTTGTAGTAGTTACCCTTGGCACCGGTGTAGGCGGCGGCGTTATTGTTAATGAAAAAATTGTAAGCGGCAGCAACGGTGCAGGCGGCGAGATAGGTCATATAAATATTAATGAAAAAGAAAAAGAGGCTTGCGGCTGCGGCAACCATGGCTGCTTGGAGCAGTATGCCTCTGCAACAGGCATTGTTCGAACAACAAGAAACTACCTGAAGGAGCATCCGGACGCAAAAACAGTTCTTAATGCAGAAAAGCTGACAGCCAAGGATATTTTTGACGCAGCCAAAAACGGTGATGAAATTGCGGACAAAATGGTGGACAAAACTGCAAAAATATTGGGCAGGGGCTTGTCTCAGATTGCCTGTGTAGTAAATCCGCAGGTGTTTGTTATAGGCGGCGGAGTATCAAAGGCGGGAGCCTTTCTTGTAGACAGAGTACAGAAGTATTACAGAGAATATGCTTTTCATGCTGCACGGGAAACATATTTTAAGCTGGCCGACCTAGGCAATGACGCCGGTATGTACGGCTGCGTGCGTATGATTTTAGATTAAATAGTACTATAGCTAATTTGCTTTGCTAAGGGGCGTAATTAAGCTTAACTTTAGTCAAAATGCACACTGCACCAAATTTGGTGTGAAAATAGCATAAAATTCGTATCTGATTTTCTACACTTTGAGAAATTTTTTATTATTTGTTTTTTTAAAAAGCTGTTGCGATTTTGAAAAATATGTTATATAATTACCTTACTGGAGTGTATGCTTCGGAAACCATTTACATATTAATTGGAGGAGACTAAAATGACAAAGAAAATTCTTAGTGTTGTTACAACTGCTGCTGTACTTGGTACAATGGCTTGTGCAAGTGCTGTAAGTGCATCTGCTTTATCAGGTGAGTTTACATTTGAAATTCCTGATAATTGGGCTAGTGCAAACAAAGTGTTCTATGCTCACATTTGGGATGGTCTACCGGGCGGTGTAAACTTGTACAAGTGGCAGACAAAGGACGAGAAAATGAAAGTAGCAGACGACAAGAAGACTGCTACTTACAATGTACCGGAGGGTAACTGGAACCTAATCATCGTTTCAGGTGACTCAGGTATTCAGACATACGATACAGTATTTAACGATAAATGCATCGGTGACACATGCTATATAATGGATGACAAGTTCGAGAATCCTGTTGACTCTAATAAGCAGGCTTTTGGTCTTGGCTGGAGAAACAACTCTGATTGCGGCCCTCATAAGGTAGTATCATCTCTTGGTAATGTTATCGGCTCAGCTTTCTTGCCTGGCGAGACTAACCAGACACTATATGAAAACTTTTTAAGGTCTTACAACCCTGAAAACGAGACTGACGCTGATAATGGTATTTATAACTGGGACGATGACGGTGCTGCTGCAACAGGTATGTCTTGGGAAGAAGTAACAGCTAAGGTTGCTAAGGAGCTAGGCGTTGAGAATACTGTAGGCGGCGATTCAAGCTCAGATAACTCAAGCTCAGATAACTCAAGCTCAGACAACTCAAGCTCAGATAACTCAAGCTCAGACAACTCAAGCTCTGACAACTCAAGCTCAGATAACTCAAGCTCAGACAACTCAAGCTCAGACAACTCAAGCTCAGGCAGCTCAGGTTCAGGCAGCTCAGGTTCAGGCAGCTCAGGTTCAGGTGCTTCAACAAGCTCAAACAGCAGCTCAAGCTCAAGCAGCTCATCAACAGGTACAACACAGACAGGTGATTCAACTCCTGTAGTTGCTCTGTTGGCTACATTGGTAGCTGCTCTAGGTGCTTCATTCGTTGCTTTAAAGAAAAAGGCTGAATAATTTTAAAGTATTTTAATGTGGCATACACTTTATTAAGGGGACGGTATATACCGTCCCCTTTTCATATGGTGCTTTGTTAGGGCAAAGGCATATTTTAAAGTTCCTGCGTCAACAGTCAATGTTAATTAATTTCTTTACCCCGGCTTTATAATAGAGCCATACACGGGGCTTTTGCTTATAAATCTTCAAATGCTCTTTTTTATTACCTAGGCTTTATAATAGAGCCGTTTTTACAGAGCTGTTTTATAATCGAATATGATTATGGGACTGCACAAATAGGCACAGTGCTGTGAAGAATTTTAGATAACAGTTTTGACAGCCATTTAGACACCTTGACTAAGACACCCTTGACTTAGACACCTTGATTTTCAGCACCCTTAAAACCGCAAAAAAATAAGCACCCAACAAATAGTTGAGTGCTTATCCTGGCTGGGCTGGCGAGATTCGAACTCACGGGATGACGGAGTCAAAGTCCGTTGCCTTACCGCTTGGCGACAGCCCAATATATCAATTTTGCATAAACAACAGCTTCGCTGCAGCCGACAAACGCCGGTAAAAATAACCAAAAACCAATTTACGGCTTAATGTATGCAAAACATTTAACTAGTAAATAACCGCACAAGAGGTTAAATCCTGTGCGGTTATGGTGACCCATCGGAGATTCGAACTCCGGACACCTTGATTAAAAGTCAAGTGCTCTGCCAACTGAGCTAATGGATCATATTCTGTTTTGCCGCTTTTTTCGGCGCTTGAACATAATATACTATTTGGAGTTCAAAGTCAATACCTTTTTTAAAAAAATTTTAAATATCGGCAAATTTCTTATTTTGCGTTCTATCAATACATGTATTTTTACTTGACAGGTCATGTATGCGCGTTTATACTTTAACTGTAAACATTATTTATTTAGGGCGGTGACTTTTATGATAGAAAACTATACTGACAACGCAAACGTTTTCAAGGCATTGAGCGACGAAAACAGACTTAAAATCCTTGAACTTTTAAGGCAGGGCGAAAAATGCGGCAGTGAACTGCTCGAAAAACTCAGCATAAGCCAGTCCACACTTTCTCACCATTTAAAGCTTATGTGTGTTTCGGGCATTATAAAAAGCAGAAAATCAGGCACGGCTACTTATTACGGAATAAATCCGGACGGTGCCAAGAACGCTGTTGCTCTGCTGTGCGAAATCACAGGTTCCGAAGTCCCGGCGGCAGAAAGCAAAGGCAAAGAAGAAGAAACTGTTTCGGACGGTAAAAACATTCGTCAAACCGGCAGCAGACCGAACGGCTGGCTGCTTTAATATGGGATAACTGTATGAAAAAATTTATGGACCCCGACTTTTTGCTTCAAAGCGAAACTTCTAAAATATTATTTCACTCTTATGCGGAGGATATGCCTATATTTGACTGGCACTGCCATCTCTCGCCCAAAGAAATTTATGAAAATAAAAATCCCGAAAACATTGCAGAGCTGTGGCTCGC